>JAEIGA010004568.1_pt1 | contig 21395 bp, 20 predicted proteins | sample 9270691 | NCBI WGS metagenome assembly JAEIGA01 (sample SAMN17057246, study PRJNA624740) | gut metagenome | biome: biome; isolation source: fecal sample | host: Bos grunniens | place: China: Xizang | collected 2019 | reverse complement strand
TATTTGAGGACTCAAAATAGAGAGAATAGGGAAAACGAAAAGTAAATATAGAGATGGGGAAGATGAAGAATAGTCGGGAGAAATGAACTCGAATTGGAGCTTCGTGAAACGAAAATAGCAGTTTATGGAAAGGGTGGAATTTTTAATATTAACAAAATAATTCCAAGTATTAGTACAAATAAGTAAGCCGATACCCTACCATTTCCTCCGTAACGTATACCTTCCCCTGCAAAAATATTTGAGGCACCGGTTGTATTGACAAAACCATCAATTATGCGTTGATCGAAACGTGAAACCAATTTACCAAAAAAAGTCAAACTACGCACGGAAAAAATATCGTAATAGTAATCGATATAACCCCGATTCAACGACCAGGATTGAACGAAATGCCCGAATGAACTAACAAAATTAGTATCTACCTTTTCTGATCTCGTGAAGTCTGTCTTGTCATCGGTTATATTTGTTTGTCCATAAATACTAAAGGATATAAATATTCCAATAAGAGATAAACCAACTGAACCACTAGAATTTACAATTATTTTAGCTAAAAGTTCAAAATATTTATTAATATTAACTTCAGAAAAATGGGATGGAAGAATCCAATACTCCGGAAGTAATTTGAAATCGGTGGTTTTTTCGGCAAGATCGATTCCTAATAATCCAACTAGTATAGTGGGTATTGCTAATGCAACGAGAGGTAGTGTCATAACAAAACCCGATTCTTTAGGTTTTAGGCAACTTCGGTCCAAATAGACTTTAGGTAACTCCTTGGAGTCCCTCAACCGTAATGATAGTAAATTTTTTGCTTTTGTAACTCCGTATTGTACAGATGCGGCATTTCGACCTAGTTGATTTATCGACGATTCTAGTTCATCTTTGCCCCGAAAACTAATACTACCTGAAAAGGGGGGAGAGTCAGTAAAAGAGGTCCAATTCATATCACTGGCACGAAAATTGCCCTCAAAGGTGAGAAGATGGATGCGAAACATGTAAAACGCCGTAAGACCAGCCGTGCTGGAAGTTATCAATCCGAGAAAAGGAGAATGTAACCAACTTTCGATAATAATTTCATCTTTGGACCAGAAACAGGCTAGGGGTGGTATACCGCATAAGGAAAGAGTACCTGGAAGAAAAGTAGTTCCAGTAATTGGCATGTACCTACGTAAACCACCCATGAAAAACATGTTTTGGCTCTTATGGGGTGAGTATCCAACAACTTTTTCGATTGAGTGAATTACTGAACCGGCTCCAAGAAATAATAAAGCTTTTGAATAAGCGTGTGTTACGAGGTGAAATAGGGCAGATCGGTAAGCACCGATGCCCAGAGCTGAAACCATATATCCCAACTGAGACATGGTGGAATAAGCAAGACCCTTTTTAAGATCTCTCTGGGCAAGAGCTAATGTGGCACCTAAAAAAGCTGTTACCCCGCCTACCCAGGAAATTATAAACATCGCTGGGAACAGCATCGAAATTAGATTAAAAATTCGAGCTATTAAAAAAATACCAGCAGCTACCATAGTGGCTGCATGAATAAGAGCCGATATGGGCGTGGGCCCTTCCATGGCATCTGGTAACCATACGTGAAGTGGAAATTGAGCCGATTTAGCAACTGGACCTAGAAAAAGTAAAAGGGCAACTATATTTGCAAAAATCGGATTAATAAATCCCACCTCCCCTAATTTAACGAATCAATCACACAATTCGGAAATCTCAAAACTACCGGTTGTCCAATATATACCTAAAATACCTAGGAGTAGTCCGAAGTCTCCTATGCGGTTGGTAATGAAGGCTTTTTGACAGGCATTTGCAGCACTTGATCTTGCAAACCAAAAACCTACCAAAAGATAAGAACACATTCCGACTAATTCCCAGAAAGCATAGAGCTGTACCAGGTTGGGGCTGAAAACTGACCCTGACATTGACGCGGTAAACAGGCTTAAATAAGCATAAAACCTAACATATCCTTAGTCATGACACATGTAACTATCGCTATAAATCATAACTGAGACGCCTACAGTGGTAACTAGTAGTGACATTATTAGAGTAAGCGGATCAACCAAAATTCCTATTTTCACGCAAAAGTCATTTCTTGGAATCCAAACCCAGAAATACTGCTGGATCGAGCGATTCACTAGTTGTTCCCAAAGTAAAGAGAAGGAAACAAGCATAGCAGTAGCTAATGCAAAGGTGTTGAATAATGCGCACAGGCGACGGAAACCTACTGTAGCTTCTGGAAAAAAGAATGCTAACGATCCAGTGCAGCAAGAAGCTACTAGTGGGCACAACGGTATAATCCAAGCATATTCATTTGAAAGTTTCACAAACTATCGAATCCAAATTCAATTTATTAGTTATTTTCTGTCTTCTTCACTGGAAGAGAAAGTATGAGAATGACACTAAATGGAATGTATGCAGACAAAATATTCAAAATCTGACTAAACAATATACTAAATTCTTTCAACTTTTTAACTTCATTGGGAAAATAAAAAAAAAATAATAAACTTGACAATATTCAAGCATGACAAAGATACTTATTCGAGTCACAAAATTTGGCAGCGAATCGGCTTATATGGGCACACTTTTTTACTCAGTATTAAAAAAATGAAAAATGAGGGGAGGGAATCGGAGTGGATACATACGCAATTATCGACATTGGGGGAAAGCAACTACGAGTAGAACCAGGAAGATTCTACGATTTTCGTCGCTTCACCCCTCATTTAAATACATTGGGGACCAACACAAAAATATCCACGAATCGCGTCTTGCTTATTCGTGACGGATCTAACATAAATATAGGTTATCCGTGGCTACCCCATGCAGTCGTCAAGGGCCGAATCTTACACAACTGCTTCGGGAAGAAATTAGCTATACCAAAGATCTACTCTAATAGAAAAATATGCCGAATCCGTGGATACAGGGAAAGTTTCATTAGATTTGTAATTGATTCCATCCATTTGAATGGCAGGATTGCAAATAATCGATAATTTATTAAAAATTTGATGCATTAATATAGAGGTTTCTCTTCTCACTTGACGTTTGCTCGTTTTCGTTATCCGTGAGTTTCTTCATTCATTATATCTATTCTATCAATATGTATCAACATAGCGACTAGTCGCAAATAAAGATCCCTGAATACAAGTTAAAATATGGCTGTCCCAAAAAAACGTACTTCTGGATCGAAGAAAAAAATTCGCAATCATGTCTGGAAAATCAAATCTGCAGGGAAGGCGTCAAAATCCTTTTCTTTGGCCCGATCTGTTTTAAGCGGGCGTTCCAAAAGTTTCTATTATGAAACGGAAAAAAAATCCTTCCGAACAAATTAGCAGTACCTACCTAATTAGTTGATGAACTAATACGGGAGGGGGGGGGGGGTAAGCAATTAGATAATAAACTACAATATAAAAAAAGTGATAAGAAGTTTTTAAATTTGACGAATAAACTGAAAATCATTTTTTAATAAGTTGCAAAATATGTTGTCTAACAATGTGAAGATTGGTAGTTGACAATGTAATTGTGCTTGTCAATCAAGTTCAGTATAATACCCCGCGGGGGTAACTACTTTAGATGTGATTTCAACTTTTCTAAAACATTGAGGACTCAATTTTTACTCTTTTGGATTATAATAACCCAATGCCGAAGCAGGGCGGTAGCGACAAGAATTACAAAAAATTTTCTGGGTTTACAAACTAGAAACTTCGAAACAGTAGGTGGAAGAGGGCAAGAATTTTATAATTTTTTTTTTGTTTTGAAGTTTATTTTGCGTAATTCGGATTTGAAATACGTACGCCTATATGCATACCAATTTAATGGCTAGTTATTTAACTGGAAAGCAGCCCCGTTAGAGGGGTAGATGTATACTGACACATATCGTGTCACGATTTCTCTACCAGTGCAATAAAGCCGTCTACATTCGGAATAACAGGATTTGAACCTGTGACCTCCATCACCCCAAGATGGCGCGCTACCAAACTGCGCCATATTCCGTATATATATATATATGTATACGGAATATGTGGACTATATATATATATAGGTATTTGATAAATGCTCCTATATTTGCCCAACCCATATAGACATTTTAGAACTTTAATTCTATTACACAAAAATATGTGCCAGTTGACTCGGCAGTCTGAACCAGTGTAAAATAAATTGGCATATCCTCAGACTCAAAGGAGCCGCTATGGTGAAATAGGTAGACACGCTGCTCTTAGGAAGCAGTGCCAGAGCATCTCGGTTCGAATCCGAGTAGCGGCATCTAAAATAAAAAAAGTAGGTTTCTAAAATTTATTAGAATTAAAATAGGTATGAAAACAGTGAATTTGCCAAATAAATTGGTAATAATTAATTGAAATTTTATAAAATTGAAAAAAAAATTATTGGTCCCCTTCAATTACGACGTATACCCGCGTAGAGTACATATTTGTTCACATCTCATTTTTGATGCTTTTTTTTGTCACTTTGTCGAATCTTATCAATTTATTTTATGAAGTTGATAGGTTTGATCACTTTAGCAAGAATAGCATGAAAATTGCCTTTCTCCGTACTACGGGATTTATGATTATTCGTTGTTTGCAGACCAGACACTTACCAATAGGAAATTTATATGAGTCGCTGATGTTTCTTTCATGGGGTTTCTCTTTGTTATACCCAATTTCAAATATTAAAAATAAAAATGGGTTGTCGGGTGCAGTTCTGGCGCCGAGTGCTATGCTAATTCACGCCTTCGCAACTTTAAGCCTTCCACATAAAATGCAGCAATCCACGTGGTTAGTACCCGCCTCGCAGTCTCATTGGTTGATGATGCATGTAAGTACAACGTCAATAAGTTATGCAACCTTGTTATGTGGATCTTTACTTGCAATAGTTTTACTAAGTCTCTTCTATGGTGAAAGAAATAGCTATTTTCTCGTAAAATTGGAGCATAATCTTAAAAAGAATATTTCCGAGCGGAATTCCTCCACCAATTTTAAAAGACAAGTTGATGCACAAAACTCTCTCTACGTAATTTTTTTGAATTCACGGAAGTGCCAAATAATTAATTATTTGGATAAATGGGCTTATCAAACGATAAGTTTGGGGTTTTCTCTTTTGACTATTGGTTTACTTTCTGGGGCGGTGTGGGCTAATGAAACTCGGGGATCTTACTGGAGTTGGGATCCAAAAGAAACTTGGGCGTTAGTCACTCGGTTGGTATATGCTACTTATCTTCATGCAAAGATAAATGATAAATGGATTGGGGAGGGACCGGCTGTAGCAGCATCTATGGGATTTTTTTTGGTTTGGATTCGCTTCTTAGGAGTCAATTTGTTAGGAGTTGGATTGCATAGTTACGGGTGGTTAGTATGAAAACGATAATCTAAAAATAAATGATTCAAAATAATTGCTTTAGAAAAACAACTAGTTGACTAAATTGTCAAATCTGTCGAGGAGTTGGAAGAACAGTTACGGATAAAATTAATTCAAAATACTTAAATGGAGAAACAGGAACAGACTTCCAATTAGATAGGTAGGTTGCCAATTTCTTAATTGTCTGTTTCTGTCTCTCCATTGTCTGCAGGTAGAAGAAACACTTACAGAATTATGAATATCTTGAAGACAAGTATGAATCCACTAGTGCAACTGATATCTAAAAAATATTTTTGCCTTTATTCAATAAATATAAAAAATAAATAAATTTATTCGTACCTAACTTAAAATTTGACTAGGACAATTTATTTTTTACTTAGTCATATTTAAGTATGGAAGCAATATGGAAAGTACTTTATCACTCCAGATAGGCAAAATCAAATTTGGGTATGAACCAATACCTAGTATTGGGAAAAGAAAACAGATTAGAATAAATAATTCTCTTGGACCAAGATCAATTAAATAGGGATTTAACTTGTCAAAAATTCTATAACCATAAAATATTTGGCGTAACATTGCTAACAAATAAATGGGAGTTAATACTGTACCAATTGATTCTAGCAGCGTAATTCCTGCTTTAAACGCAGAGGAGTATTGCCTAGAAGTAACAACTCCCAGGAAAACTAACAATTCTGATACAAAACCACTCATTCCTGGCAATGCCAGAGATGCTAATGAAAATATACTAAACATGGTAAATAGTTTAGGCATCGGAATTGCGATTCCCCCCAACTGATCCAAGAAAAAAGTTCGAGTTCTATCGTAGCAAGTACCTGCAAGGAAAAATAAAGCAGCTCCAATCAAGCCATGGGAAATCATTTGTAATATGGCTCCGTTAATACCCGCATCTGCCAAGGAACCTATTCCGATGCTTACAAAACCCATATGAGAAATCGAGGAATAAGCTATTCTTCTTTTGAGATTGCGCTGATTCATCGAAATTAAAGAGGCATAGATTATTTGAATTGCTCCGAGCAACATCATCCATGATCCTAGTATAAAATGTGCATGGGTTAGTAATTCTAAGTTAATTCGAATAAGTCCGTATCCGCCCATTTTTAAAAGTACCCCCGCTAGTAGCATACATGTGCTGTAGTGTGCCTCCCCGTGAGTATCTGGCAACCAGGTATGGAAGGGAAATATTGGTAATTTCACAGCATAGGCTAGCAGGAAGCCTATATAAATAAGTATTTCTAGTGAAAGGGGATAGGATTTACGCATTGAATCCTGAATATCGAAAGAAGGAACTTCATTACCACAAAAACTCATACTTAATGCCGCTACCAAAAGAAAGATTGAACCACCAGCTGTGTACAGAATAAACTTTGTGGCCGAGTATAAACGCCTTTTTCCGCCCCATAAACATAGGAGTAAATAGACTGGAATCAATTCTAGTTCCCACATAAAGAAAAAAAGCAAAATGTCGCGAGAGACAAGTAATCCAATTTGGCCACCGTACATAATTAGCATTAAAAGATAAAATAGCCGTGTATTACGAGTAATAGGCCAAGCGGCTGAGGTTGCCAAAGTAGTAACAAAACCCGTCAAAATGACAAGACCCATAGAAAGGCCGTCAATACCTAACGACCAATGGAAGTGCATAGAGTTTATCCAGCTAAACGTCTCTACCAACTGAATAAACTGAGAATCAAGTTGGAAGTGACAATAAAATATGTAAGTAATTGATAAAAATTCCAATATGCAAATACCCGGGGTATACCATCGAGTGACTCTGTTTCCATCACGAGGCAGGATTGGAATCATCAAACCAGCACAAATTGGGAAAAAAACAATTATCGTTAGCCAAGGTACATTACTAATCATGAATTGGAGAAGAAATAAGTTTTAATAAAAAAAAAAGACTATGTGAACGAAAATAGATGACTCATACCCGTCCTTCAGACGTCTAAAGTTTTGGCCGGGTATGAATCAAAATGGCTCGACAGTTAATTTATTGCTTTTTTCGTTTTATTGACTGACTAATAAGCCAGACCCATACTGCGGGTAGTTTCAGATCCCAAATAGACACGTACACTCAAAAAATCTGTCGGACAAGCAGATTCGCATCTTTTACATCCTACGCAATCTTCTGTCCTGGGAGCGGAAGCTATTTGATTTGCTTTGCATCCATCCCAGGGTATCATTTCTAGCACATCTGTAGGGCATGCTCTTACACACTGAGTACAACCAATACATGTATCATAGATTTTCACTGAATGTGCCATTGAGTCTGTATACTCCTAATAGATTGACATAGTAAATTCTTATTAGAAAAGTTGAGATAAATTTATTTTGTCTACACCCCAATTTTTTGTAAACTATTTATAACAAGATGTTTTCATTATTTCCAAAATCTATCCGATAAAGTTTTTCAGTAAAAATTTGTTTTTCCAGGAAGAGAGATGAAAAGTTAAAACTGCAACAAACTAACTAAAGCGATTAGTTATTAAATATCATTGGGAAAAGGTATCGTAATAACTGGAGAGAGCAAAAATAATGTAGTTATTTGTAATAGAGGTATTAGGGACAAAATCAGCAAGTAACTAAGTGTCTAAAATCAATCAACCTATTGATCAATCACCATTTTAACAAATTCAATTGGTCGATACGAGTAGATTTTCTGTTTCGATGGATGGAAAGGGCAATGGCTAACCCAGTAGCAGCCTCGGCAGCTGCGACGGCTATTACAAACAGTGAAAAAATCTCTCCCCCTTCCCGATTGTTGGGAAGATTTGAAAGTGTAATAAAATTTAAAGTAATCGCATTAAAAATTAACTCAAGACTCATCAGTGCCCTAACCGTATTTCTACTTGTAATTAGTCCGAAAAAGCCTACACACAAGATGTAGGCACCCAGAATTAGTCCTTGTTCAAACGTGATTTCTTAAAATTCTCCTCAAAATTTTTGATAAGTAAGTCTATTCTTCAAAATTTTGTATATGTGTATATGTACTAAAATATAAGAAAATTGGCATAAGTCAGAAAAATGAAGAATTATCGCGGGTTGGTGAAGCAGACGATTTCTTATCGGTTGTAAGTACATCTTCGTCGCGTGCTAGATTAATCGCTCCCACTAAAGCAACTAAAAGAAGTATTGAAGCAAGTTCAAACGGTACTACAAACTCGCCCAATAATTTGTATCCAAGTTGTTCAACATTATTCCCAGGTGTACCTGGTATAGGAATTACTGATTGATTGATGAAGTTTAGACCAAACCATTTTGTATTATGAATAACACTAGCTAATGCTGAAAAAAGGATTGCGCAAGCTCCTGAAGCAATGATATACCCTATACCGGAAGGAGCAATGTTGGAATCTGTTGGTTCGTCAGTAATCATTACTGCAAATATGGTTAAAACGTTTATGGCTCCTACATAAACTAGCGATTGCGCAGCAGCTACGAAATCTGCATTCGATACAAGATATAATAGAGATATACAAGTGAAAACCAACCCCGGAGAAAAAGCAGAATTAGCCGTATTAACAAATGATACTGCGCCTAAACTTCCCAAGAAAATACCCAATTTTATTAATGCCAAAACAAATTCATGAATTAATTCTGTTAGATTCGTTAGACACAATTACTTAGATGTTTCATTTGAATTTTTTTTTTACACTTAACCTTAATACTTACTTTACCCTTCCCCAGTTTTTTGAAAAACGGGTTATCCAATCAATTATTTGATAAGATAACTCGTTTCGCAAGTTATGAGTTAGGTACTAAGTTTTTTAACTCATAATTTTTTTTAGAAAAATTTTGTTGAATTAAAAACTAATTGAATTGAAACATCTTGAGAGACAGAAAGAGGTGCACGTCCCAAAGCTGTTTGATCACAATTGAGCTCATGACGATCATAACTAGAAAGCTCAAACTCCTCGGTCATTGACAGACAATTCGTTGGACAATACTCAATACAGTTACCACAAAATATGCAAACTCCAAAATCAATGCTATAACTTTTCAATTTTTTCTTTTTCACCTCTTTCGTAAAGATCCAATCCACAACTGGAAGATTAATTGGGCATACTCGAACGCATACTTCGCAGGCAATACATTTGTCAAATTCAAAATGGATACGTCCACGAAATCGTTCGGATGAAATTTTTTTTTCATATGGATACTGGACAGTTATGGGTAAACGATTTGAATGATCCGAAGTAACCGCAAATCCTTGGCCAATATATGTTGCCGCTTCTACAACTTGTTGACTATAATTTTGAAACTTAATTATTGCTGGAAACATAAGATGGATAAACCTAATTTCAAAATCTTTCTTTACTAAAAATTTCTGTATAATGGGGGGGGACAGATAAGCGCAATTGTTTCTTGGTATTAGATTAAATGAATTCAACTTGAACTGAAGCTGAAGTGAGGGCGTTAATTTATTAGTAAGATTTGAAACGAAGCTGTCAGCAACAAATTTCCCGAAGCAATGGGCAAAAGAAATTTCCATCCGAGATCTAGTAATTGATCCATACGTACTCTAGGTAGAGTCCATCTTGTCAAAATAGAGAGAAATAGGTAGAGATAGGATTTGGATAATGTGATGACTACCTCTATAAGAGGCTTCAACATAGTGAACGACTCGTTGATGGCACTCAAAGTTGAAACATTTTCCCCGAACTTTTCAAAGTTCGGAATTGGGGAATTCCATCCACCTGAATACAAGACTGCTACGAATGGTGAGGAAACCAACAAATTTAAATGGGAACCAACATAAAATAAACCAAATTTTATCCCCGAATATTCAGTTTGGTAACCCGCGACTAACTCCTCTTCTGCTTCCGGCAAGTCAAAGGGCAATCTTTCACATTCCGCCAATGAAGAAATAAAAAACGCTATAAATCCTATTGGCTGACGCCACAGGTTCCACCCCAATAAGCCATAATTGGATTGTGTCTCTACTATATCAACTGTACTCAAACTACCAGATAAAGATAGTCGGCAGATTTTTCCACCTCTAATTCAAAACCGTACATGAACTCGAAGTTTCATACGGCTCCCCATCGAAATCTTGAAAAAGAGGGAATTACTTCAGTTGTAGATAAATTTGTTTTTAATCGATGAGATTCTGTTTGCTACAAGTTTGCTTCCGAATCTGTCTTACCCTTATTAAATGTCATACTTCTACAAATTGAAATTTTCTAAGAAACGCTTTAGTTCTTCTACTCATTCTTATTCGGGAGAAGTTTAATCTCTTTTTCCTGCATATAGAAAATGTTTTGGCCAATTTTGATGAAGGTTACTTCGTTCCAAATGATTATCATTGAAGTGAATGGGATTATACTCGAGAATGAAATTATTTAGATGCACTACTCAGTTATCCCTACCAAAGCCGAGTTTATTTCATAGAACAAAACGAAGAGATAAACTGGGATAGAAAAGGGGAAGATTTTTAAGCATATGTAGACAAAAATAAAAAATAAATATATATTTATTTTTTATTTATCTCCGGTCAAATTTACCCACTTATCCTCCCCATAAACTCTTTTTTTGTTTACTCCACTCTCGCCTCAAAAATCTCTTGTGTATATTCGTGTTTCTCGCCAATCACTCCTTCTAACTCCATAGGGGAACAAAACTTGACTACCTGCTGCTCCCATCCGCTTCAAGTCTAGATAAAGAGTCAAAGACTTGGGATCACGTAGCATGCGCCGGTCAAATACACTTTTAGTTCGTACATGGACTATAGGGTTTGATTCCGTAACTGCGGAAACGCTGTTTGAGCTCACCCAGATAACTATTTGGTCTGTCATACAACGAAATTTATTCTTATTATGGGGTTAAAACGTCTACCTCTTTCTTTCTGCATTCGTGCTTAACGAATCACACGTAGGGATATTGACAGTACACATAAGGCTAAGGGTATTTCGTAACTGATAGACTGAGCCGCGGCCCTTAGACCACCCGAGAAAGAATATTTATTATTCGAACCGTACCCAGCCATGAGAAGACCCAGGGGTACGATGCTTGAAATAGCAATCCAGAAAAAAACACCTATTCCCGAGTCGGATAAAATAATATGTTGACCAAAGGGTATTACCAAATAGGTGATGAAAACTGGTGTGACTACAACAGCTGGTCCGGCGGTAAATAACCAGGCGTTACCCTTAGCTGGAATGATGTCTTCTTTCAAGAGAAGTTTAAGTCCATCTGATAGAGATTGAATAATTCCTAATGGACCTGCATATTCCGGTCCGATACGTTGTTGTACCCCCGCAGATACCTTTCATTCAAGCCATGCAATGACTGAGACTCCCGTCGTGACTCCCAGAACTAGAATGAGAGTATAAGCAAGAATCCAAATCGATTCCGAAAGATTTGTTACAAATTTCCAGTTATTGAAAAGATGAACTAGTTTTTCTTCATTAAATTCAGTATCAATTATCATTCTAACGATCAACCTCTCCCATAATGATGTCTATGCTACCTAATATTGTCATAATATCTGCGAGCTTCATTCCCTCAATTAATTGGGGAAGAATCTGCAAATTTGTAAAACCAGGTGGGCGAATTTTCAATCTCCAAGGAAAGACGCTATCATCTCCGATTAAAAAAATTCCTAATTCTCCCTTGGGAGCTTCTATTCTTACATAATGCTCCTGTTTAGGCAATTTAAGGGTAGGAGAAGATTTCTTTCCGACAAACTGGTAATTGAAACCGCTCCAGTCAATTTCATCTGTTTGTTGCACAAGACGCCGACCCTCTAGATTTTCATACGGACCTCCCGGAAGAAGTTTTAAGGCTTGCTTAATAATATTTATTGATTCTTTCATTTCGTCAATTCGTACTAAATAGCGAGCCAAAGAATCTCCTTCCCCCTGCCACTGAATTTGCCAATCCAGTTTATCATAACACTCGTAATGATCAATTTTGCGGAGATCCCATTGAACCCCCGAAGCTCGCAATGAAGGTCCAGATAATCCCCAATTGATGGCTTCCTGTCTGCTGATGAAACCTACTCCCTGTACCCGTTTCAGAAAAATGGGGTTTTTCGTAATTAGCCGCTCATACTCATAGATTTTTGGAAGGCAATATTGGCAAAAATCCAAGCATTTATCTACCCATCCATATGGCAGATCTGCAGCAACTCCCCCAATTCGAAAATAGTTATGCATCATTCGCATGCCTGTAGCAGACTCAAACAAGTCGTAAATCAGCTCTCTTTCTCGAAATATGTAGAAAAAAGGAGTCTGCGCACCGATATCTGCTAGAAACGGTCCAAGCCATAACAGATGAGAAGCGATTCGGCTTAATTCAAGCATAATTACTCGTATGTAGCTAGCTCTTTCAGGTATCTGAATATTTGCTAATTTTTCTGGTGCATTGACCGCAACCGCTTCGGTAAACATAGTGGCTAAATAATCCCACCTCGTTACATAGGGAAGATATTGCACAGTTGTTCGGTTCTCAGCAATTTTTTCCATTCCTCGATGCAGATACCCCAAAATCAGTTCACAGTCAACAACATTTTCACCCTGTGAAACGGCAACAAGTCGGAGAACACCATGCATTGATGGATGATGAGGACCCATGCTTACCACAATTGGATCAACATTTTTAAGGCGAATACTCGTAAATTGCTTCCTTTCCAGTAAATGTAATAAACTCCCATTTGCCCGGAGGCAACTTTTTCAACTACAACGTGGCAAGGAATCAAATCAAGCAGGAAAAAAAAATTTATGCTAACGTATCTTCAACCCCCGAATACCTAATTTCTTCAAAATTTTCACATACAAACCCGTATTTGTGTTCGACAAATAAATTAGGAGACGCCTGCGTTTCCCGAGTAATTTCCACAAACCTAATTGAGATGAGTAGTCTTTGGGATGTACTTCCAGGTGGGAAGTAAGCTTTGAAACTTGGTAAGTTGAGTAGTAAATTTGAGAAACAGTAAATCCTGTATTATTGTTCCCACTTAAGAGCTGTACGTCCATATATTCTTGTTTTTTCATGATAATTTTAATAGTAATCACGATTTTGTTCGCTGTATCGGATCGATTATAAGGGGTTTGACTGATAGTTGCAGCAATAATTACCTATAGAGAAAAGTTCGGTTACTTATGTATGGAGGGTGTGGGGTTTTGTACCACAACCCCCATACTTATGAATTGAGTCTCCGCGTCTGACCGCTAAATGCTCTAAACTCCGCCTCTACTTGCAGCATTCAAGTTTGTGAGTAATTGATTGATTTCCAACTACCCCAACTCTGGTAGTATTATTTAGCGACTGGTCGCACATATCGCCTGATTTTTTTAACTTGAAATAATAGGATACATCCGTATTCTCAGCGCTGCAAATCGACTTTCAGTTGTGACACCAAAAGAAAATCTACTTGCACAAGCCAGTTCCTCTAACCGGTGACTAGGCCATAAAAAACGTTTGATCTTTTGAATCTCATTTGGTTCTGGCAGGTAAGGGGAATCTTGCTTTTCGCTGTTGGGGGTCTTTTCAATTTCTAAATTAAGGTAAGAGGAATATAATCCCAGGTCTAAGTTTTTAGAAATTAGTAAACAGCGTAGGAATCGAAATTCCCGTCGACGTCGTGGAAGTAGAAGATCATCGATGTTATAACTGTGAGACTTTTTGTAATTTCGTTCAGTTAATATGTGTAACAACTTCGAGATGTAACTATCATTATATATATTTCTGTATAAACGTCTCTTGGCTCTACTTATTAATCTAGACTTGAATTTTAGCAGAGGGTTAATTATTTTGTATAACAAATTTTGATCGTCAAATACTAGTGCTAACCGATGAGCTGAAATGACAGATAAATTATGGAGAAGATCAAGTTTAGTTGTCGTGTTGAAATATAAATTCAAGAAATCTGAATTTATTTCAGTATTGGCGCAGAGTGTGACCAGATCTTGGTCATCTCCTAGCATTCTTGTAAGAGCTATTAAGTTTCTAAATTTCTCCAATTCCGTCTCAAATTTCCATTTCCACCGAAAAATGTAGTCCGCATCTTCTCTTTCATCTAACATTACTTCGTACAACTCATCCGATACTTTTTGGAAGCTGCTATTTATATCTAGTACTAAGTCGGATTGGTCATTATCTTTCAACATGAGATTTTTCAACCCCTTTGGTTTCTTCTTGAAATTGGAAAAGTCTTTCATTTTTACAACATTTAGATTTAGCCATGGCATTAAGTCAAATTGCAAATTATATTTTCTTTCTGCATTAAATTTATGTAAGTGAACAAATTTACCGAATACGTTTTGCTTTTTCCCTTTAAATCTTCGTATGCGATTATTACATTGAAACTTTTGGTTTAGAACATTTTTTTGCGCAGACAAGTTCTGTACATCCCCATTTTGCACGAAATCAGTTAAGTTTTGTAAGAGATTTCTATGTTTACGGAGTTTACTAAAATTCCTAATCCGAGCCCTGGGGAAGGATTTTTTTGCGTAGATTGAATAACTGTGTAATTTGCTTTGAAAAACGTGACGCCTCAGTTTATTGCCAGTATTTACCTCAATATTACTAAATTCGTTCAAGGTAACTTTCCATTTTCGAGGTGCTATATTGCCCCACACGGTTAACGGTAGATTATATCTATTGAGATACTTCAGCCATTCATTCCAATTTTTTTCATCCAAGTTACAGAACTTATTCAAAAATCCCCCTTTTTCCATATATTTTACAATATTTTCGTTAATGTTTACTTCGGGTTGATTTAAGTTTGAAACAGCATCGTCATAGAGACAAATATCACCCCGCCTGGTTCTTGTTCCACAATTATTGTTACTTTTATGACTACTATTAATAAACAGATTTAAGTTTAAGTTCTTCCCCATACCAATATCCCATATATCGGCATAGAGACAAGCTCGAGATGACGATCCAAGACGCGGAAATCTATTTCTTAGCAATAAATTGTTTTCCCAATTAATGTTACTTAGCACCTTTGTCAGTTGTGTATAAAATGCAACAAATTCATTAAAATAATGAATGAAAATCCTATCAATTTTGAAAAGCAAGTTTATTACTACTGAAACAGTTTCTCCAACAGCTTCCTCGCTAAATAAGCAAAAATTTAATAGTAGTTCCTCAAAATCTGCCGGTTGCTTTCGTTCGTATTTTTTATAACTCACTAAATTTATATCACTTAATAGAACGTTGATTCGTGCCGGATCTACCAAATTTGTTTCGGGATTTGATTCATCTGCTTGGAATTTTTTGTCCAAAAGATCGATAGGGTCGACTGCAATGACACCCGAGACAAATTCTTTTTTTACTTGTTCTTTAGCAACAAATTGTTTATCAACAACACTAGTTGGATACAATTCCCCGCCAATAGCAATAGAGTTATTATTGCTCATGATCATGTCATATTCGGGTTTCACCATGTCACCTATGTAATTGGCCGATGGGGCCTTCATCCAATTTTTTCTATCTGAACCGAATTGACTTGGTACTTTTCTAACTCGTTCAAATTTGGAAAGAAAGTTCCACTCCTCCGAAGGAATTGAGTTCATTTTCAAAATTTTATGAAAATTCAACTTGGAATTAATCAAATTATAGGCTTGCCTAATTTGGCGAGGTAAACCCCGCTTGTAAATCCGAATTAGTTTTTTCCGCACAGGTTTCCAAAAAGAAGTTTCTTTTTGAATAGTTCCGAAAGGTACATCTGTTTGATATCCTAAAACAGTTAAATAAGTAAATTTGGATCTTTTTCTTTTCAATCTCCTTTTGTTTTTTAATTTTTGTCTCTTACTAGATCCAGCTTCCATATCTTGTTTCCTACTTTCATTCGCATACCAGGGTTTTAACCGAAAGGGATACACAATTTTTATCTGGATACCTTCTCTTAACCATCGGGGGGGTAACTCATCTTGCGAAAATTCTTCGCCATCAAACGTACAATTAATGTGAACTTCTTTCCTCCATTTTGTCCAGTCTTTATTCCATTCGGAATTTTGGCGCAATAAGAGACGGCCAATACTTTTTAGCACTATAATTGCGGGTAGTTTTATAAACTTCCGAAATCTGGATTGAAAAACGAGCATATATCCTCTTCCATTATGAATAGGACCTATATCTGATCTAGCTGCTACAGCTGAACGCACAAGTTTCGATTCACCAATTAAACTTTTATCTGCGGATGAAAAATTATCTAGTAACTGCTCCCCGAGTTCGTAATCAGCGTCTTTTTTTAGATCATCAAATCTTATTTTGAGACTCGACGTAATTAATCGCTCAAGGGGTGGTTGAACTAAAATTGGTATTTCCGCCGATCTCAGGAAAAAAGATGAACGTATTTTCCCTTGAAGTGCTTTCCACAGCAAAGTCTTCCGCCTCCTAGAACGCATGGATCCCTTCAAGAATTTTCGTCGGAAATCAGAGACTTTTGCATATCGCTTTACCAATTTTGCCGATCTAGGTTTTCCTCTTGCGGACGTAACACCCACATTACGCAACTTCCTATAACGGAAATCACCATCTCCCCCCGGAGCGTCAAAATCGTTATCGAAATACAGTGCGATATTCCGGGCTAGATCCATACTTAGATCTTCGATTTTATGGAGTTTGCGTATTTTTTTTTCCGCATTTGATAATTTTTTATAATCACTTACCAAAAAACTTTTGGATGGAGACATCCGATTAAATTGGTAACAACGCCCCTCTTTGAGGTAGGTCAGAAACAATAGCCGGTCTTCGTAATCTAAATTCATTATTTCTTCCCAAGTAACATTGGGTTTAGACGAAGATTTAATCTTCTTTAAAATTTTTTGCATCTCGTAGTCATACAAAACTCGATTTTTGAATATGAATTGGAACATACGTCTACTTCTTACCGGCAAAGTTTCCCAGAGAAGAGTATTTCCATTTCTTTGTTTCCACTCCATATTTTTTGTGGATATCCAATGTTTAAGAACATTTTTTTTGGCAATGCCTCTTATACTTCTATTTCTTTTTTCGGCTTCGAACTCGTCCCATTCCCATCTGGTCAAACCCAATTCGTCAACTATTAAAAATGTTTGTGGAACCGGAATTCTTATACGAAAATTATTGACAAAAGGGTCATAAGTGTGAGGTATCCGCCTCCTTTTCCCGCTTGTTAATCTGGTTCTTTTTCCCATTGTTTTCGGAAACAAAGAACCGGTATCTAATAACTCAATTCGATCGGTTAATTCTTTCTGAAAACTTTTGGCTCTTGCCAGTTTTTTGGAAATCCAACTCCGAGGTAAGAACCGGGTTCTCGCAGACTTACGGGATTTCACCATACAGCGATACATCTATTTTTCAAAAATTGACAAACTGGGCAACGCTGCAAAAGACAATCTTTCCTTCCCATCGGTTAGACATTTTTCAAAAAAGTACGTAGCTGTTCTTTCTTTGTAAAAACTGCTATCAATGTCGGATCGACAATTTTTAACAAATCGATTGCCCCGATTTCCTCTAGAGGGATCGAAGAAAGAGATAGGCCACGGTTTAAAAAACCACCACAACAAATCTGAATATTCAGCAATTTCCCAAAAAGACATTTCCCTATCGTGGGATTCATTCATAAACTTTTTGGTCCAGAAAGATACTGGGGCTCTACCCAAATAAACCACAGCATTTAATGCAAAAACAATACTAAAAGTTGTATATATAGAACGTTTCGCCAATAGATAGAGCATAGGTGAATCCCTTTCTACGCGAGTCAGAAGTAATCTAGACAAATAGTTGAATGCTGCCTGACCAATTAACCAACCCCAAAAGGTGGCGATTAAAAAGACTTTACTAGTGCTATACCGGAAAAAAAATAGGTAAGTTAGTCTTGTCAACACGGGATTTGGTAACAGAATTGGATTTAAAATTTGAAACAAAAAACTGATCAAAAATAATCTAACTACTCGCGAATCACGCAATAATGTGACGGGACGTAAAATCTGATAATTTGGAAAATCCTTGATTATCAAACAAAACAAGAGCATATACGGTATTGCCAAAATAGTTAGTACATGTGGCTTTGATAGTACTATATATATTGGCGAAAAGTATATCGACGAAATAGTTACTAATTGTCCCAGCATCGACCCACTTAGAGAAACAAGACCACACAAATTCCCACCCAAAAGAAAAGATCTCACACATAAAATTTGTGGAGGTCCCACAGGTAATGTTGCGAGTAACCCGTAATATAAACCCAGTAATATGTAAGGACTCATCAATTTTGACCAAGGCAGTAACAGTAATATATTTGTATTCGTTGCAGTTTTTTTGATGTGTAATAAAATTGATTTATTTTTTGTAATCGTACCTATCGCTTATGTATTTAGAACTCTCACTTCTTGCCACTTCTACCATGTGTTCCTCCCGTCCCAGTACCAGTATTCTCACTAATATTATACACAGAAATGTACCATAATTCAAGTAACTTTCAAAAATAAACAATAGGTTTTAAGCAAATTCTTACATAGAACTTTTTTTTCTTAATCGTATAGAAATCAATAAAATTAACAAAATTACTGATTAAGAAATTAAATAACCGCAGTTAAAGATCTTCTCATAGTGATTAGCTTTCAATTGTTAGGTACTTTTCTTTTTTTTTTAGAAAGTTTAATCAATTCTTTGTTGTCTGTTTCGACAAACTACAGGAGCCTGAGGTCAAGCCACCTTTACATCGCAACGGACGAGTAATTAGCTCAAGAATGTCTCGAGCATTACCGAATCCATGAATTTGTGCAAAAGTAAATTCAACTGACCATTTGGTATCTATATTTCTAGCCTCCAAAGGATTGGCGTGGGCCATTCCAGTAATAGCCAAATGAGGTTTCAGTTCATGCATACGTTGCACCTGTCCATAATTGTCCGGTTTTTCAACAATCCGAGGTAAAGGCGTTTTCATTTTTCTGCAAGTATGTTGTAGAAGCAATAGCTCAGCGGCTTGATATCGCCTATCCATATAAGGAATACCTATTTCATAAACAATCATTCCGCATCGAATTAAGAATCTTGCTATCGAAATTTCTAACAAATTATCTCCCATAAAAAAGACGGATTTGCCGGTTACCATTCGAATATAATCTTCGATATTTTTCCATATCCGAGTTTCTTTTTCTTCAAGACCATCTGGTCTTATGTTGAAAACTGAACAAATTTTTTCGATCCAAGCGCGTGTCCCATCCGGACCAATTGGAAAAGGTGCTCCGACTAACTGACATTTCCTTCGACGCATTAATGTTGTTGCCGTACGACTTAGGAAAGGATTTACTCCACATACGTAGACGTCTTCTCCCAAGCCGGGGAGCTCATCATATTTTTGCGAAGGTAACCACCCCGAAACGAAAATGGACTGACGTTTCAACTCTGAATTTAGTTGTGAAGCTACACTTGAGGGTAAAGAGCCAAAAAGTACTAAATTGGAGCGTATTAATTCATTACTAATAGTATTCATTTTGATATATTCGAAATCACCCTGCTTTTTCAAGTTTATGTTACACTTTTTATATTCTGGACATCGATGCGCCATGGCAGCCAACACAGTATCTTCCCCCTGAGTGAAAGCATAATCCAACCCATTTGCTCGTGCGACTACGATAGGAATTTTAATTTGTCTTTCCAATTTTGGTGCTATACCTTCCAAATCCATCTTTATTATCTCTGTCGTACAGGTGCCGATCCAAATGATAACACTAGGATTTCGGTCGTCTCTTATCTGTAAGCAAATCTTTTCCAATTCTTTCTGATCATTTAATTGAGCTGAGATGTCTCCCTCTTCCAATTCTGCCATTGCGTAGCGAGGTTCTGCAAAAATCATTACTCCAAGAGCATTTTGTAGAAAATAACCACGAGTTTTCGTACCCACCACTAAAAAGAAACTATCTTCAATTTTTTGGTACAACCAAGCTACACAACTAATTGGACAAAAAGTGTGGTAATTACCAGTTTCACATTCGAAAGCAGGAGTTTCCGGAGTTTTCGTGGAAGTGTTTCCTTAGATTAGAAAAGTTTAGATATAGATCCACATACGTATACATAAAGATTTGCTCTGTTCACTATCAAATAATTGTAAAGTCAAGCGGAATATCTCGTTGATTATATTCAATTAGATTTTCATCTTTAGAATCGGCATTTAGGTAAAAATCAGATAGTAAACTAAACAACTCCCTATCTGGAATTTCTATTGGTACGATTCCTTCTGGTTCAGCTAAAACTTAATCCGCTATATTCAAATGAAAATCACAAACATAATTTAAATTTGGCTCGTACTCAGCCATTTCAAATAAAGTTTTTCCCTTTACCCTCGAAACGCGAATATCTTCGACTAGAGGCAATACTTCGAGTACAGGCATAGGACAAGCTTCTACATACTTATCAATAAGATCTCTATCAAATGTTCGATTTCCAACTAGACCAGCTAACCGTAAGGGATGGGTATGTGATTTTTCTCTAACCGAAGCCGCAATACGGTTTGCTGCAAAAAGAGCGTCAAATCCGTTATCAGTTATAATAATACAATAATCCGCATAATTTAAGGGAGCGGCAAATCCTCCACAAGCAACATCTCCCAAAACATCAGATAAGATAATGTCATATTCGTAAAAAGCATTTGATTCTTTCAAAGGTTTTACCGTTTCTCCCACAACATACCCCCCGCATCCAGCTCCCGCGGGGGGTCCTCCAGCTTCTACACAATCTACCCCCCCATAGCCTTTGTAAATAACATCTTCAGGCCATACATCTTCGTAGTGGTAATCTTTTACTTGTGAGGTATCTATAATTGTAGGTATTAAAAATCCTGTCAGTGTAAATGTACTATCATGTTTTGGATCGCATCCAATTTGTAATACTTTTTTTCCCCGTCTAGCTAAAGCTATCGATATGTTACAGCTAGTTGTTGATTTTCCAATTCCACCCTTTCCATAAACTGCTATTTTCGTTTCACGAAGCTCCAATTCGAGTTCATTTCTCCCGACTATTCTTCATCTTCCCCATCTCTATATTTACTTTTCGTTTTCCCTATTCTCTCTATTTTGAGTCCTCAAATA
>JAEIGA010004567.1_pt1 | contig 21396 bp, 23 predicted proteins | sample 9270691 | NCBI WGS metagenome assembly JAEIGA01 (sample SAMN17057246, study PRJNA624740) | gut metagenome | biome: biome; isolation source: fecal sample | host: Bos grunniens | place: China: Xizang | collected 2019 | reverse complement strand
TAAGTGGTGTTGGAGCTGACAACGAAACTCGTGTGTATCCCTTTGCTGAGTATGCCACTGTTGGTGAAATGGCTGCTGCCATGGCTCAGGTGCCTGGTGTTACTGCCAATGCCTTGAGTGCTGCGACTCCTGCTGAGGGCTTGTTTGCCAATTCAGCTGTAGCAGCAGTGCTTTCTTCCACACCTTACGATTTGTATTACAGTGGAGAGGGACAGTTGGCTGATGCAGAGACTGTTCGTGCTGCATTGGCAGGTTTAGATGATGTGTCTGTAAAGGTTGCAGGCTCTGGTGCTGATGAGGTGTTCCAGATTCGTATTGGAGACAGTGGAGATGGAAAGACCAGTATGGACTTGCAGCTTTCTGTAACTGATGCCTTGGCTTCTACCTTTGGTGCCGACAATGTCGCCATCATCAAGACTGACTTTATTGGTGCCCAGTTCTCTGGTTCCTTGGTGTTGCAGTCTGTATTGCTGGTTATTGCAGCTCTTTTCCTGATTTGGATTTATGCCACCATCCGCTTTAAGTGGGACTTTGCCTTGGCTTCTGTCTTGGCCATTACTCACGATGCCTTGATAATTATTTCCTTTATTGCTTGGAGCCAGATGGAGTTCAACACAGTAACTTTGGCAGCAATCTTGACCATCATTGGTTATGGTATTAACGATACCGTTGTTGTTCTTGACCGTGTTCGCGAGAATACTCGTCTCATGAAGACAAAGAACTTTATGGATATTATCAATCAATCACAGACTGATTGTTTTGGTCGTACAGTCATCACCACTGTTACAACCTTGCTGGCAGTAACTGCTCTGTGTATCTTTACTTCTGGTAGCATCCATGACTTTGCCTTGGCCTTGATTATCGGTATTGTATCCAGTGCTTATTCTACCATCATGATTACCAGTGCCTTCTTGTCCAAGACTAGAAAGAACTGGAAACCTGAGGATGAATTCAAAGATGGAGCTAAACAGAAAAGTAACGGAGTGGCTTTTTCTGACGGAAGTCGAGTTTAAAGGATAAGATATAAGGAAAACCGTTTCTGCATGACAGAAACGGTTTTTTTTTGTACACTCATGATATGATTACTGAAACGAACAAGAAAGTTGTACCTACCGTTGTACGGGCTAAGGTGCTGGGATATTGTATGGGAGTACGCAGGGCCATGGAAGGTGCCCATAAGGCGGCTATAAATAATTCTACTGGAAAAGTCTGGACCTTGGGACCGCTGATTCATAACAAGACAGCCTTGGATATGCTTGCTTCTGAAGGAGTTCAAATTCTCAAAGAAGAAGATTTTTCTAAGATTGGCAGTGAAGATGTGGTGGTGATTCGTGCCCACGGTGTAACTCCTTTTATGAAGCAAGACATTACTGCTCGTAGTAAATCCGTAGTGGATGCCACTTGCCCCAGGGTAATGCTGAGTCAGAAACGAGTGGCAGATTATGCTGCTAAGGGCTACACGGTGATTATTGCAGGAGATAAAAATCACGGTGAGGTAACTGGCATTGCTGGTTGTGCTGAAGCAGCAGCTACTGGAAATAGTCGTTGTATTTTGGTGGGAAATAAGCAAGATGCCCAAGATTATGTAGCTCAAATTCAGAATAAACAGGAGCCTGAACCAGAAAAAGCCATTCTCATTTGTCAAACAACTATTAGTCGATCTGAGTATGATACTGTTGTAGAGGTATTAAAGCCAGCTTTGCCCAATTTGGAGGTTTTTGACACCATTTGTCCTGCTACCACAGAACGTCAAGATGCTTTGGCTGATTTGGAGGGCAAGGTAGATGGTGTGTTGATTATTGGAGGGAAGAATTCTGCCAATACTCAGCGACTTTTGACTTCTGCTTTGCGGTACTTTGACAAGGCAGCTTTGATTGAAACAGCAGATGAAATTCCCCCTGAATTCTTCCAGTTGCAGCGAGTAGGTCTGAGTGCTGGTGCCTCTACTCCAGATGAGGTAATTGATGCAGTGGAGCGTCGGTTACAAGATGAGGGAAATGTCTTGAGGGAGGAGTTGTAGTCATGAATCCGGCGAAGAAGATTTATTGTCGCTGCTTTCAGTTTGCCTTTCGGATGTCCATTCCTCTGATGCCGTATCGTAAGCCTCGGATTTTTTCTGCTTTTGGTGAATGCGTCACAGAACTGAAGTCTCTCGGTGTTACTTCATTGCTTTTGGTAACAGATTCTTTTTTACGAAAATCTGGGGTGACTGCTGGGTTGGAAGTCTTGTTGCAGGAATCAGGAATTGCTTGCCATGTGTATGACGGGACCCAGCCCAATCCCACGGTGCAAAACGTGGAAGAAGCTACAGCGATGTACAGAGCTAATGGTTGTCAGGCTTTAATTGCCTTTGGTGGTGGCTCTTCTATGGACTGTGCTAAGGCCACGGGAGCCTGTGTAGTGTATCCCAAAAAAAAGCTGGCTCAGATGCGGGGATTATTACGGGTTTTGAGAAAACTTCCTCCACTGGTGGCAATTCCCACCACAGCAGGAACAGGAAGTGAAACCACCGTTACTGCCGTTATCACTGATCCAGTGGAAAAACACAAGTACACCATGAACAATTTCACCATGATTCCTCGTTACGCTGTCTTGGCTCCCGAGGTAACATATAGTTTGCCAGCCCATCTTACTTCCACTACGGGAATGGATGCCTTGGCTCATGCAGTGGAAGCATATATCGGCGGCTCTACTACAAAAGAAACTCGGCAAATGGCATTGGATGCCACAAGATTAATTTTTGGAAACATCAAGGCTGCCTACGATGATGGCAATAATCATGCTGCTCGTAAGGCTATGCTTGAGGCGGCCTTCAAAGCGGGAGTTGCCTTTACCCAGTCCTACGTGGGATATGTCCATGCAGTGGCCCACACCTTAGGTGGCCAATATGGCATTCCCCACGGCTTAGCTAATTCGGTGTTGATGCCTGTGGTGCTGGAAAAATACGGTAGTGCTGTATATAAAAAGCTCCATGACATGGCCATGGCTGCCGGAGTTTGTCTTGATTCAGATAGTGATGAGGTGGCTGCAAAGAAATTTATTCAAGCTATTCGAGATTTGAACAAGTATATGAATATCCCCCAATCCTTTGATGCTATTCGAGAGGAAGATATTCCTCACATGGTGTCTTATGCAGAAAAAGAAGCAAATCCTCTGTATCCTGTGCCAGTACTGATGGATAAGGAGGAATTGGAATACTTTTATCGAGCAGTAATGTCCAAGTCATAAAAAAAGCCTGTCCAGGTTGAGGTGTATCTCAAAGGTATAATGCTTTTTACAGGTACACTTCAATATACTTGGACAGGATTCCTTTTGTATTATTTTCCATGTTCAGCCAAAATTGCTTTGGCTTTGTCGTTCATATTTGGGAAAAGTGTGTCTGGAACAAAATTTGGTCCCAGTGTGGTGGCAACAATGTATCGAGCACAGATAGTTTTATCACCTTCGCAATATTTCTGCTTGTACATACTACCAAGACCTGAATCCATAGTCATCTTTCCCTGATAAAAAGGACACTTTGCAAGTTTTTCACACATTGCCATGCGATTACCTCCCTGTGTGCAAGTAATTCTTCTTTTATTATACCACGGGTTTTAGTAAATAACACAATGAATAAAATTTATATTTTGGGGATTTATATGGGAGGGGAGAGTGTGAGGAGAGGTATTTGAACTGATTTCCATCCGCTCCCCAGAAATTGAAATCTCATTTGAACTGTGATATTATTAGTGCAGATGTCCTTGTTTTACTTTGTTTTAGGACAATCTGTTGTTGCAGAAGGAGTAACCATGAATCCAGCGGAAATTAATCAAGTACTTGATGCCCAGCGAAAATATTTTAACATGGGAGCCACCTTGCCTGTGTTCTTTAGAATCGCCATGCTGAAAAAGCTTTATGATATTGTTCAGGGACACAAGGAAGAGATTCTTGCAGCCCTTACTGCTGATTTGGGAAAAAGTGACTACGAGGGATTTATGTGTGAGGTGGGATTGAGCCTTACAGAAATTTCCTACATGATAGGCCATGTGAAAAAGTTTGCCAAGGAGCAGGTGGTGAAAACTCCCTTGGCTCAGTTTGCTTCCCGTAGCTACAAAAAAAGCGTGCCCTACGGCAATGTACTGATTATGAGTCCTTGGAACTATCCATTTTTACTGACTATAGAGCCCTTAGCCAATGCCATTGCGGCAGGAAATACGGTGATTGTAAAGCCCAGTGCTTATTCTCCTGCCACTAGCTCTCTTATTGCCCAGTTGATAGAAAAAAACTTTCCTCCTGAATATGTGGCAGTGGTAACCGGTGGACGGCAGGAAAATGCGACCTTACTTCAGCAAAAATTCGATATGATTTTCTTTACTGGAAGTCAAAGTGTGGGAAAAGAAGTTTTACGTGCCGCTGCGGAGCATTTGACCCCTGCTGTATTGGAGCTGGGGGGAAAGAGTCCCTGCATTGTGGATGAAACAGCAAAAATTAAGCTGGCAGCAAAACGAATTGTTTTTGGGAAATACCTGAACTGTGGCCAAACCTGTGTAGCTCCAGACTTTATCCTGTGTCATTCCAGCATAAAGGACAAGTTTGTGGCTGCAGTAAAAGAGGAAATCAAGGCTCAATATGGAGCAGCACCTTTGAATAATCCTGATTATGGAAAGATTATCAATGAAAAACATTTCCAGCGTGTTCGGGGACTTATTCAACAAGAAAAAGTTGTGGTGGGCGGTTCCGTCAATGAGGCTACTTGCCAGATTGAGCCTACAGTGATGGACAGAGTGACATGGGAAGATTCTGTAATGCAGGAGGAAATCTTTGGGCCCATTATGCCGATTTTAACTTACGACAATCTTGACCAGATGATAGCAAAGCTACAAAACTGGCCCAAGCCTCTTGCTTTTTATATTTTTTCAGAAAATAAAAAGACTATCAAAGCGGTTACCAGTAGGATTTCCTACGGTGGTGGTTGTATTAACGATACCATTATTCATTTGGCCACCAGTGAAATGGCCTTTGGCGGCGTGGGAGAAAGTGGCATGGGTGGATATCACGGTAAGGCTGGCTTTGAGGCCTTTAGCCACACCAAGAGCATTGTGGACAAAAAGACCTGGATAGACCTACCTGTTCGCTACCAGCCCTACAACAGAGGCTTGTACAGTAAGCTTTTAAACTTGTTGCTACGGTAACTGGTGCCTCAAAGTCTGCTTAATCAGTCAGTATCTTCATGTGAGGAAAATTATGCTCATTTAAGAGAAAAAAATATTTATTTATCAATTTTCTATATTGAAGATATGGGGTAAATCCTATAGAATTATGCGAATATTTATCGAACAGGATGTAAAAGATGGGAAAATACTTGATTAAGCGGGTGTTGATGGCTCTATTTACAGTTTTTTTAGTGGCTACCGTCACCTTCTTCCTGATGAATGCTGTGCCAGGAAATCCTTGGCTCAGTGACAAAACACCACCCCAAAGCGTTATTGATGCATTGAATGCAAAGTATGGTCTGGATAAGCCCCTTCCAGAGCAATATCTTCGTTACATGGGGAATTTATTGCAGGGTGACTTTGGTGCTTCTATTAAGATGTCTAAAAATCGACCTGTGCTAGAGATGATTACGGAAAAGTTTCCCATTTCTGCTAGCCTTGGTATTGTTGCCGTTGCTTGGGCTGCTTTAATCGGCATACCCTTGGGTTGTCTTGCTGCCTATCGCCGAGGAAAATTGGTGGACAGTGTCTTACGTGTTGTTACCACCTTGGGAGTTTCTCTTCCGAGCTTTGTTGTGGCTACCACATTGATGGTCTTGTTTTGTGGAGGTATTCCTTCTCTCCATTTCTTTCCCAATACCTTTTCTGCAGCTAACGGAATTCGAGGCTACGTGTTGCCTTGCTTCTGTCTTGGTTTGTATCCCATGTGTTATATCGCTCGACTGACTCGGTCTTCTATGCTGGATGCCATCAATCAAGAATATATCAAAACAGCCTATGCTAAGGGACTTTCCGTAGCGCCCATTGTTTTTAAACACGCTCTGAGAAATGCCTTAATTCCCGTTATTACCTACATTGGCCCCCTCACTGCCTTTACCCTGTGTGGAGGATTTGTGGTAGAAAACGTTTTTGGTATTCCAGGCTTGGGAAAGGCCTTTGTTCAGTCCATCACCGCCCTAGACTATCCCATGATTATGGGAACTGCCATCTTTTTGGCAACCTTCATTGTGGTGATGAATCTTTTAGTGGACATCATGTATAAAGTGGTGGATCCCCGCATCAATCTGACTCAGGGAGCAAGCTGATTATGAGTGAAAAGAAACCTGTTATTGGTTCATTGCAGCCAGACATTGAAGATATTCTGAAGTGGAATGAATTGGGGCCCGCTGATTTTGAAAAGGCACAGGAGTCTGAAAAAGAGGATTTTATTCCTCAGCGAGCCAGTGTTTCCTATTGGGCAGATGCGTGGCGACGACTGAGAAAAAATACCGTGGCTATGGTGGCTTTAGGTGTCCTTGTTTTCATTTCCCTTTTTGCCTTTCTTGGGCCTGTGATTGTGCCCTATGGCTACGAGGAATTTAACCGTGGAGCAGAAAACCTGCACCCCTGGCATACCTCCTTGGAAGACCAGAAAAAATTGGCAGAGGCCATGGAAGTAAAAAGCCCTGAAGAAGCTGTAGCTACCGCCCAGGCTGAAGCTGCTGCTCAGGGTAAAACCTTATCTTCCGTGGAATTAGCTCAGATTCGAGCAAAGGCTCGTGCAAAGCAACAATACAAGGATGAAGCAGGTAATGTGCTGTCTGGTGCTGCCTTGGAAAAGCACCTCAGAAAGGAATTGGGAATTCATAACAAAGCCTTTGGTTATTCTCGTGCTGAGCTGGAGCGAAAGGCGGCGGGAGAATCTGTATTCCCCCACGTTTTTGGTACCGACAAATTCGGTCGTGATATTATGGTTCGTGTAATGATTGGAACTCGAGTTTCCATGATTGTTGGTGTGGCCGCCGCCCTGCTGGTGCTTGTTATCGGCTCCCTGTACGGCTCCATTTCTGGCTACTTTGGTGGCAAGGTGGACGTGGTAATGCAGCGAATCGTGGAAGTGATTTATTCTGTGCCAGAAGTTCTTGTAATCCTGCTTTTGTCTGCCATGCTGGGAGAAGCCATGAAGGCCTACGCCAGTTCTGGTGGTTTTGGTGCTGACTTGGTGAGCAAAATGGGTGCAAACCTAATTTCCATGTTTATGGCCTTTGGTATGCTGTACTGGGTTGGTATGAGCCGCATTATTCGTGGACAGGTTTTGCAGGTAAAACAGCAGGAGTATGTTACTGCGGCTAAGGCATTGGGAGCTTCTCACGCTCGGATTATCCGCCGTCACCTGTTGCCTAACTGTATCGGTCAGCTGGTAGTTACCACCTGCTTGCAGATTCCTTCTGCTATTTTCTTGGAGTCCTTTCTGTCCTACCTTGGTGTAGGAATTTCTGCTCCCATGACCAGTCTTGGTTCCATGGCTGCGGAGGCTACTCAGGGAATGTACACCTATCCTTACCGACTTTTGTTCCCAGCCTTTGTGCTGAGTATTATGATTCTCTCCTTCAATCTGTTTGGAGATGGCCTGCGGGATGCTTTGGACCCACGGCTAAAGAAATAGGTACGGCTAAAAATGCCGTTCAAAGGAGAAGGAGCGAATTATGGCAGAAAATAAATTGTTGGAAGTAGAGGATTTGAGAATTTCCTTCTTTACTCCCGCCGGAGAAGTGAAGGCTGTAGGTGGAATTTCCTATGACCTGAACTATGGAGAAGTAATGGGAATTGTTGGAGAGTCTGGTTCGGGAAAGAGTCAGGAAGCATATTCTATTATGGGTTTGCTTCAGTCTCCAGGAAAGGTAGTAGGTGGAAGCATTACCTTTGAGGGGCGAGATGTACTTGCCATGTCAAAGGATGAAATGGCTTCCTTCCGGGGAAAGGATGTTGCTATGATTTTCCAAAATCCCATGACCTGTCTGAATCCCGTATACACCATCGGAAACCAGTTGATAGAAGCATTGCGAGCCCACGATAAAACTGTTTCCAAGGAAGAAGCTGCACGGCGAGCCATGGAGATGCTGGAGCTGGTAGGAATCAACAATGTGGAAAAGCGTATGAAGCAATATCCCCACGAATTTTCTGGAGGAATGCGGCAGCGCGTAATGATTGCCATGGGTTTGATTTGTCATCCCAAGCTACTGATTGCCGATGAACCTACCACTGCTCTTGACGTTACCATTCAGGCTCAGATTCTTGAATTGATGAAGTCCCTGCAGAAAAAGACCAATATGGGCATTATCTTTATTACCCACAATTTAGGTGTTGTAGCAGAAATCTGTCATAAGGTTTCTGTTATGTATGCAGGAAAGATTGTGGAACAGGGCCCTGTTGATGATATTTTCTATAATCCTTCCCATCCCTACACCGTGGGCTTGCTTCGTTCCATGCCCCGTGTTGATGCGGAAAACTACGAGCGGCTCATTCCTATAGAAGGCTCTCCCGTGGATATGCTGAATCCTCCTGAAGGTTGTCCCTTTGCTCCTCGCTGTGAGCATTGTATGAAAATCTGCCTGAAGAAGATGCCTCCTCACGTTACCATCAAGGAAGGCCACCGTTCAGCCTGTTGGTTGCGGGTGGAAGAAGTGATGCGAAAAGAGGAATTTGGAGCAGAAGGTGGAGCAACACATCTTGCATCAAAGATGGCATCAAAGATGGAGTCAACGGCAGGGGAGGAAAAGTAAATGGCTGATAACGATATTTTGCTGGAAGTCCAGCACTTAAGAAAATATTTTCCCGTAAAGGGAATGAAGGGGCCTGGTGTCCAAGCGGTGGAAGATGTTTCCCTGTTTATCAAGCGGGGAGAAACCTTGGGATTGGTTGGTGAGTCCGGTTGTGGAAAAACAACTTTGGGACGCACCATTATCCGTCTTCACGAGCCCACCAGTGGCCGCATTGTCTATGACGGAGAAACTATTTACGAAGGAGACGGTAAAAAACACTCTGCAGTAAAGATGTTGCCCTACCGTCGCAAAATGCAGATTATCTTTCAGGATCCTTCTGCCTCCCTTGACCCTCGCATGACGGTAGGTGAGATTATTGGTGAGGCCCTTGATATTCACAAGCTGTGGTCCACCAAGGCTGAACGAACAGACCGCATCAAGGAATTGCTAGACATGGTTGGCCTAAACACAGAGCATGCAAACCGCTATCCCCACGAATTTTCTGGTGGACAGCAGCAGCGTGTTGGTATTGCCCGTGCCTTGGCAGTGCGTCCTCAGTTTATTGTGTGCGATGAGCCTATTTCCGCCTTGGACGTTTCAATTCAGTCTCAGGTAGTGAATATGTTGGAGGACATGCAGGAAGAGCTGGGATTAACTTATCTGTTTATTGCCCATGATTTGAGTGTTGTTCGTCATATTTCAAATCGCATTGGAGTTATGTACTTGGGTTGCTTGGTGGAGCTTTCCACAAGCTATGAACTGAACAAGAATCCCATTCATCCCTATACCCAAACATTGATTTCTGCAGTTCCTGTTCCTGACCCACAGTTGTCTCGCAGTCGTCAGCGGATTGTGTTGGAAGGAGATATTCCTTCTCCCATGAATCCCCCCTCTGGGTGTCGTTTCCATACTCGCTGTCCTATGGCTAAGCCTCAGTGTAAGGAAGCCATGCCTCAGTTGCGGGAAGTTGCAGAAGGTCACTGGGTGGCCTGTCATTTAGTTTAACAGAATCTTTGGAGGATATATGAAAGAAAGAGAAAGCCTTGCCTCTCGACTAGGCTTTATTTTGCTGTCGGCAGGTTGTGCCATTGGTCTTGGAAACGTGTGGCGTTTTCCTTATATCACAGGAAAATATGGTGGAGCCATTTTTGTTTTGGTGTACCTGTTCTTCTTGGTAGCCTTAGGCTTGCCTATTATGGTGATGGAGTTTTCCGTTGGTCGTGCTTCTCGCCAGAATGTGGGAAAGGCCTTCAAAACCTTGGAGCCTCAGGGAACAAAGTGGCATACCTATGGTCACATTGCCATTGCAGGAAACTACATCTTGATGATGTTCTATGCCACCATCTCTGGTTGGCTGTTGTATTATTGCTTTGCCAGCCTTACTGGCCAGTTCCAGGGCTTGGATACTGCTGCTGTTGGTGCCTTCTTTGGTTCTCTAACAGCAAATCCAGGCACCCAGTTTTTGTGGATGGCCATTGCAGTGGTGTTGAGCTTTGTGATTGTTGGAATCGGTCTTGAAAAGGGTGTAGAAAAAATCACCAAGGTAATGATGATTCTGCTGATTTTGCTGATTGTGGTGTTGGCAGTGAATTCTGTTCTTTTGCCTGGTAGTGGAGAAGGAATTAAGTTTTATCTTTTGCCAGACTTTAGCAAGGTAACTGAATCAGGATTTGGTGAGGTGGTGTTTGCCGCCATGGGACAGGCATTCTTTACCTTGAGCTTGGGTATTGGAAGCATGGAGATTTTTGGTTCCTACATCGACAAAAAATACAGCTTGACTGGTGAGGCTGGAAGAATCATTTTGCTGGATACCTTTGTAGCTATTATGAGTGGTTTGATTATTTTCCCTGCTTGTTTTGCATACGACGTAAATCCTGGTGCGGGGCCTGAACTGTTGTTCATTACCATGCCTAATATCTTTAACAACATGGCAGGAAGCCGTATTTGGTCAAGCTTGTTCTTTGTGTTTATGAGCTTTGCTGCCCTTTCCACCTTGATTGCTGTATTCGAGAATATTGTCAGTTACTGGATTGATACCCACGGCTGGAGCAGAACAAAGGCTTGTGTGGTAAACTGCATTGCGTTGATTATCCTATCCGTGCCTTGTATTTTGGGCTTTAATCTGTGGTCTGGCTTCCAGCCCTTTGGTGCTGGTACTGGCGTACTGGATTTGGAGGACTTTATTGTTAGTTCCACCTTGTTGCCCCTTGGCTCCTTAATTTTCCTTGTGTTCTGCTGCTACAAAAAGGGCTGGGGCTGGGATAACTTTGTGGCAGAAGCTGATGCTGGAGAAGGGCTTAAGTTTCCTCGCAAAATCAAGTTCTATATTAAATGGATTCTGCCCTTGGTGGTGCTGGTAATCTTTGTAAAGGGGTACTACGATATTTTTAGCAAGATGTTCTAAGTAGTAAATAAAAAGAGTTGGATAGGCATCCAGCTCTTTTTTTTGCACTGGCTAATGTTAATCACTGAATTATTATATCTATTCTTTATTATAATCTAAAAATATTGTATTATTTGTTGATTATAACCGAAAATTATTATATTATTTTTGATATGAGTGGAATTCAACGAGATTTGCAGCTTGTTTTAGAGTCTAAGTTGGGAAAGGGAAAGGTTCTTTTGCTTATTGGGCCTCGGCAGGTGGGAAAGACAACCCTTTTGCAAAGCATGGTGAATAAGTTGTCTCCAGATCAAAAGACTCAGTTTTGGAATTGTGATGAAAGTGATGTGAGACAATTCCTTTCTGAGGCAAATTCTGCAAAGCTCAAGTCTTTTGTGGGCAATGCTGATTTCATCGTCATTGACGAGGCTCAGCGGGTAAAGGATATTGGTCTTACCCTGAAATTGCTCCACGATAATTTTCCCCACGTACAGTTGGCGGTAACTAGCTCCTCCTCTCTCGACTTGTCTAATTCTTTAAATGAGCCCCTAACTGGCCGAAAATTTGAATACAACCTCTTTTCCTTTTCTACAAATGAGCTTGTGCAGCATACATCCCTGCTGGAAGAAACCCGTCAGTTACAAAATCGTCTTTTGTATGGATGGTATCCCGATGTGGTGAATAATCCCGGGGACGAAAAGGAAATCCTTACCAACATCGTGAATTCCTATTTGTACAAGGATGTCTTTGAATTTCAAGATATTCGTAAGCCTGCTGTCATAGAAAAGCTTGTTCAAGCCCTTGCCTTACAGGTGGGAAGTGAGGTGTCGTTCAATGAGTTGGGAAATTTACTGGGAATTGATGTGCAGACGGTACAGCGGTACGTGGATCTTCTGGAAAAAGCCTACGTAATTTTCCATCTTCGTTCCTATAGCAAGAATGTTCGCAATGAGCTGAAGAAAAGTATCAAGATTTATTTTTATGACAATGGTGTGAGGAATGCTGTTTTGTCCAATTTTTCCCCCTGGGAATTACGCTCTGATAGGGGAAGTTTGTGGGAAAATTTCTTGATAAGTCAACGAATTAAAAACAATCTGTACCACAATAGGAGTTGCAAGTATTACTTTTGGCGTACAACCCAAAGACAGGAGATTGACTTTATCGAAGAAGCAGAGAACAAGCTCTTTGCATACGAGTTCAAGTTCAGTGGAAAAAAGGCAGGTTCAAAATGCCCCCTAACTTTTTCTAAAAATTATCCTGATGTGCCTTTTTCTGTGGTGACTCAGGACAATTACATGGATTTTGTAACGGACTTGGTGTAGTGCTTGGCCTTATTCATGTTCCTTGCAGGGAGCGAGTCCTGCCTCCGAATCAAAACACAGAAGGATTATTTCTTGGAAGTATCAGACTTCTGCTGATTAGGGTTCATCTGTTTTCCACGATTGCCTTGGTTCTGTGCCCGCTGCCTGTTCTGCCCGGGAACTCCCTTGTTGGCATTCTGAATGTTGGCGGCGTTGTCTTCCGGTTTGATTTTCTGCGCCATGGTATTACCTCCTTGCATAGTAACTATAGTGCATGAGCATCACTAAGGGTGGTTGCGATTTGTCAGTTTTACTTTCTCTGAATCAGAGTAAAGTCTCCCCATGTTTCGGAGGGAGTGACTCCACTTAAAATTTTTGCGTTATTTTCGGGGTCTGAGACATCAATCGACGTATAAGGATTATACCAGTTGCTTGTCTCCTAGAATGTAACGCTGGAAAGGCTTGTGCATCCTTCAAATGCACTACGTAGTATCCATTCAACGTTCTTCGGAATTGTAATTTCTGTGAGTTTTTCGCACTTCATAAAAGCATGCATCTCAAGCCCTGTAACCCCCTCTGGTATTTCTATGCTGGTAAGATTCTCGCATTGCTGAAATCCACCAAAAACACCTGTGATAGTGTTGGGAAGCGTTATCTTGGAGAGACTGAAGCAGCCCGCGAAATGATTACTATCATATGAGAGTTCTGTAAGTCCTGTTACCTGAGACAGATCCAGGTCCACTAGCACTCCTTCGGGAAGTAGGACAAGGGCTTGCCGGATATAGGGAAAGTCGTCGTTTCCCACTGTGCCAGTGGCCGTCACTTTGTAGGTTCCCGCTCCTTTCTCCGCCAAGGCTCTGATGTCCTTTTCCACTTGGAGTTTTTCTCGGAGTTCTTTTTGTGTATGCTCCTCTGGCTCATGCTTGCACCCTACCAGTGCTAGCACTGTCAATACCACAGCCATGGTACAGAGGGCTGCCATGGTGGTATACTTTCTTCTGGATGTTTTATAACATCACTCCTTTGGGAAGGTCGCAGGATGCTGTCGCCAAACGTGTCCCTGCGGTTTTCCCGCTTTGTATTTTCAGGCTATCCCTTGCCGGGAAAAAGCCCTTCGCTCCCCAGATACAACGTACCTGCTGCGGGAACGGTTTTCCGTGTTTATGTTTTGCTGGATTCAAGACGGAACGCACCCTGTGCGGGGAATTCAGCGGAAACAGCTGGAAGGACAACACTTTCTTGGGTTTGTCTTTCCAGTCGGTAAGAGTATGATGAGAGGAGATTGGTGTATAATTTGTTGTTTTATAACGATTTATCTTGTTTTGTGAAAAAAAGGGGGGGTAGGAATGGATGGGGATACAGTTCTGGCCACAAGCCCGCCGCTGAGGATGAGAGTTTTTTCCTGTGGTGTAGCTGTATTCTCCATGGCTTTCAAATCCCTTCCAGCTAAGAATATGCCATTATTTTTTCAAATTGACTAGTGTTTATTGGGCTGAAATGGGAAAATGTAGGTGGTAGCATGAGGTGTCATCAAAAAGTCGAGGTTTTAAAACTAGGGTGTCTCGCCAGCTTCTTGCAATACAAGATCATACAATGTATTTGAAATATAGAAACCTTCACAAATCATTTTGTCTAATACAGGTTTTACTTCTGTCAGTAATTTTTGCTTTTTTGCTTTTATGAGAACGCCTAAAGTTCCTGTTACCTTCAATCCAAGGTATTTTGCCGTCTTCTTTGCTGCATTATCGTCAAGAATAACTAAGTTTGCAGGTGGCTCTTCCTGTGCTAGAATCATAACCTCTACTTCCCCAGCGTGAAGCTTTGCTTGATACATTTTATTTTCCTGAATATTCGATATTTTTTCTATGGTAATCCAAGGGCAATGGGATATGATTTCTCTGATAGATGCATAGGGGTTTATTGTTACCTCATCGTAGACTGCCTGGGGTATAACGATCCTGCCGTACAGTTGCTGTAGAAGTTCCAGTTTGTTCACATTTGCAAGTATAATCAAAGGCGTAGAGTTGACAATTACTCTATTATGCATTGGAAAGCTCTTCTAGAAATTCATCTTTGTCATCGAAGTTGAATACAGAAATTTCTTTACTTCCCAAATACCGCATAAAATCCTCCTTGTTCATCCCAGCAATTTTTGAACAATATCCAAGGGAAACACCTAAATTTTTGTAGTATTCTGTGGCTAGGGTTCTGCGGATAAAATCAAGGGTTTCATCCCTGCTCATCTTTGTCTCATATAGAACGGCATCGGGAATTGCAACGGCAAGCTGGCACATAGGCTATACCTCCTGTTTTCAGTATACCATACAATATGGACTTGGTGTAGTGCTTGGCCTCATTCATGTTCCTTGCAGGAAAGCTCAGTAATTTCTACTTTAAAAACACAGGTTGCTGCAAGCATTTCGGGCTGAAAGGTCCAATTACTTCCCTCTGGATGAATGTGGGTGATGGGGGCTTTGTCAGAATTGGGAGAAGAATTGTGGAACGAGTCATTTTTATAATGGTAGCTTACTGCCTGATTCATTAAAGATTTAAGGGCCATCAGTTTTTCTTCTGGGTTACTAATGATAGAAGCCCGTCCTTTGCCCATAACACTTTGGAAGTGACAGGCATAATCGCAGGCAACGTCTCCTCCAGTAAGCCAGTATTCTCGGTCTAGTTCAAAGGTAACCATGGGACTGCTTTGTAAAAGCTGGTATTTTCGTCCAGCTTTGGCTCCGTGAAAGTAAAAGGTACCACCAGTATCCGTGGATTCAAAACCAAAGTTGAGCGGTAGGATATACACTTCTCCCTTGTCACAAAAACCAAGTCTGCAACAATGACATCCCCGGATAATTTCATCAATTTTCTGCTTGTGAGTAATTTCTCTGTCTCGTCTTCTCAAGGTAACCTCCGAGGGATGAAAAAAAGGAGTTAGTGTATTGAACTAACTCCTTTTGTTGATTTAGAAACTTGCCAAAGTTCTATCGGTGCGCTCTAGAGCCTTTCCTACACCAAGAATCTTGATGGAGCCTACTAATGGTGGGCTCACTCGGCTACCGGTGACAGCCATGCGGATGGGCATCATAAAGTCACCAAGTTTAACTCCCAGGCGTTCTGCAATCTGGCGGGCCAGTGCGTCGGCTTCTTCTTCAGTTTTAGTGGCTATAGCGGCAATGAATTCCTTGCTGGCTTCTAGCACTTCCTTTGTTTTGACTGCATCCAGTTTTTTAGGAATGATTTGCTCCACTGGAGGAACGGCAGGCTCGGTAAAGAGGAAGCGAACCATTTCTGCTGCGTCACAAAGGAAATGGAGTCGCTCCTTGATAAGGGGCATTAGCTGCATGAGCTTTTCCTTTGTCTCGGCTACAGTCAATCCCTCTGCCACTGGCTCACCAGCATCGTTCAGGCTAACACCAGAAACCTCTGGTCCCACCTTGGGAGCGGGGAACTGCTCGCTCACGTTTACAGGCAGGGCTGCATCTCCAGTTCCTGTCAGGAAGGGAAGGGTTGCCTGATACAGTTCTTCGTCAGACATGGTTCTCATATACTGACCATTGAACCACTCCAATTTTTTGTAGTCAAAGACAGCGGGAGCCTTATTGAGGTGCTCCACCTTGAATAATTTTTCAAAGTCGGCCAAATCGTAAATGTCACGACCATCTTCGTAGGAGCAGCCCAACATGGCAACATAGTTGATGAGGGCCTTGGGCAAATAGCCTCGTGCTCGGAATTCGTTGACGCTGGTGGCTCCGTGGCGCTTGGAAAGCTTTTGGCCGTCCTGTCCCATAACCATAGGAAGGTGACAGAACTGTGGTGGCTCCCAGCCAAAGGCCTGGTACATGAGGACGTGGAGGGGAGTGGAGGGAATCCATTCCTGGGCACGCATAACGTGGGTAATCTTCATAAAGTGGTCGTCCACGATGTTGGCCAAGTGGTAGGTGGGGAAGCCATCGCTTTTCAGCAAAACGGGGTCAGGGTTAATGTCTTCATTCTTCCATTCAATGTCACCAAGCAATGCATCTTTAAAACGAGTTACTCCTTCCATGGGAACCTTGAGACGGATAACGTAAGGCTTACCAGCTTCTAGGTTTGCCTTGATTTCCTCTTCTGTCAGGTGGCGACAGTTGCGGTCATATCCGGGAGGCATCTTGTTCATGGTCTGGATGGAGCGGATTCTGTCAAGGCGCTCGGCATCGCAGAAGCAGTAGTAGGCCTGACCCTTTTCTACCAATTCCTGGGCGTGCTTCTTGTACAGCTCAAACCGCTGGGACTGAACGTAGGGGCCATATTCACCGCCCTTTTCTCCGCCTTCATCCCATTCAATGCCAAGCCAAGCCATGGTGTCATAAAGATTCTGCACATATTCCTCGCCATAGCGGGTGCGGTCAGTATCCTCCAGACGCAAGATAAACTTGCCTCCGTTGGCTCGGGCAAAAAGATAGTTGAACAGGGCGGTACGAACACCACCAATATGCTGCATCCCCGTTGGGGAGGGAGCGTAACGAACACGAACTTCCACAGGAAACTCCTCATTAAATCATAATAATCTTAGGCTGAATTCTGAAAATGAAGTCAGCATTTCTTTATAGTATAGCGGGAATGGCCCTTGGTGGCAATGAGTGGGAAGGAGGTGTGGCTCCTAGGACAATGGTAAAGCTCAAAGTGACGTAAAATTTTAAGTTGATAAATCTTTAGAGGTTTGTTACAATTCATCCTCATAATAGCTATAAAATAGGTTATTTTAGTCAATGTAAATAATGAATTTTATTATTTAGAGGTGTTTTATTTTGTGAATGGAAAGAAATCTCAGATTGTAACTAGTATTGTGTTATGTCTTGTATTCTTAGTTTCACCTTCGCTTATTTTTTCCCAGCAGAGTGATAATATATCTGAGGATGTTGCTTTTTCCTTGGAGCCTGGTTGGTTTCATGCACCAGTGAAAGAATCTGCTGGCCAGACAGCGAAAAATTATCTTATAGGTTCCTTGGGAATGGTTACTGTCAATGTCTTGATGCGAGATTGGAATCAATTTGTAGGTGGAGCAGGATGGGCACAGGTGACCTTGAAGGAAGTATGGAAGCCTTGGGAGAGAGAGGTTGAATTTGACACGGACTGGCATTGGACAAATTTTATCGGTCATACCTATCAAGGCTCTCTGTATTATATGAGTGCTCGTAATGCCAATTTAAATGTTTTCACATCCCTTGTTATGTCCTCTTTAGGGAGTGCTATGTGGGAATATTTTTGTGAGTTAAATGATCCTTCCATCAATGATTTAGTATATACAGGAATAGGTGGTTTCTTTATGGGTGAGATGTTATATAGATTGGCATTAGAAGCCAATACTGTATCACCTATATTGGGAACTATTATCAATCCCCTTCGTCTTATTTCTGATCCTCTGTTGAATCGACCTCCAGTGGGACCTGTAGGAAATCTCCATGAACTTTCATTTAAGGCTGGAATTGGTGCTGCAGTTACTGGAACATGGTTTTCTCGGGATTTTGACTTTGCTCAAGAGGTTTTTCCTGGTTCCTTTGGTTTGGAATTTTATGCTGTATATGGAGACCCCTATGGTCACGATTCAAATGTGCCACTTAGTCAATTTGAGTGGGAAATGGGGGTTGGTATAGGTGCTGGATCTGGATTTGGTGAGAATGATATGGAAAAGAAGATGATGTATGATGTTCATATCTTCAGTAATGGTCTGTTGTTTTCACGTAGTCCCCAATGGGGAACCAATACGGATACCAGCGTGGGAATTGTATTTGATTATGATTACATTCGTCATTCCTTTGTGGAGTTATCAAGCATGGCCCTAGGCTTTGGAGTCAAACAGCGTGTGAACGGGCATCACCACCGACTGGAATGGCAATTCCACTTAGACGGTATATTCTTAGGAACCAGCGATTTTTATTATTTCCGTCGTAACCTTCTTCCTGTTTTAGATGATGGTACAGTGCGAGATTACGGTTATACAGTTGGTGCAGAGACGGTAGCAAAGCTTCGTTGGTTTGCTGGAGAAAGACACATCTTGGATACAGATTTCCATGGATATGCCATGTATAAGTTCCCTTTCCAGAAGCAGAAAAACGATGACACTGGTTGGGAACTTATTGGTGTTGTGGATACAAGCTATGAATTTGCCCTAACACGACAAATTTTACTTGGTATATCAGATGAATTGTATTTGAAGAAGACATTTTACGATACTAAGCCTGACTTGTTTTCGTTGCTGAATACGACCAGTTTTTATGTTAGATTACAGGTACGATAGTAGAAATATCCAGTATTTTATCCCCGCCAGCTTCTGTTTCGCTTTAACTCGGATTTTAGTCGCTTTAGCTTGAGCCGCTGTTCTTGGGAAGCCTTGGTGGGCTTTGTCTTTATCCTCTTCTTGGGGATTTTCAGGGCATTGACAATGCGATTTTCCAATCGCTCCAATGCCAGGGCTCGATTTCGTTCTTGGTAGCGCTCTTGATCCACGTCCACAAAGATGCAGTCTTCCTTGTTGATGATGGTTGCTAGCTTTTTCCGAAGTAAGTCCCGCTCTTCCTCCGTGATGCCTTGAATAGCAGTCAGGCTCAAGGTGGCGTGAACCTTGGTGTTTACCTTGTTCACGTTTTGGCCACCGGCTCCTCCGCTTCTGGCAAAGGTGAGGCTTGTGTGCTGGATAACAGACTGGTGTAACAGAACCTTATTCACGGTAAAACTCCTTCTATAGTAGTGCGACCTTGCAACAGGGCAATGAGGCAATTCACCTATGCTGCGGAACTGTATTCCGTAATACAAACTTTGCTGGCGGAGGTGGTGATATGGGAAATAATATCATCGATTCTTTCCATTACACTGACAGAAAAAACTTCTTCACCACATTGAGGACATTTTTGGCAAGGGACATTTTCAATGATGATATATCCTGTTGAGGTGGAAGAAAAATATGTGGTGGTGGTTTTGATCATTTCATCGTTTCTGCAACTTGCACATTTCATTTGTTCACCTCTTTTCTTGACTTAAAATCAGAACTCCATCGTTCTGGGCTGGGAAGATATGCCGTAATGATTTTGCTTCCCGTTCCTTCGTTGCTCATGTATACATGAATAATCCGTTCACTGGCATCCTTGCCACATATTAGGTAACTTGGGAAAGGATAATCATCAGGATAAAATTCTATAATTTCTCCCGAAAATATGACACTACGAAGATCTCGTGTGGTAATTCCTCGTTGCCTACATCGCTCGGCAGCATGATTAGTAATGAAGACCTCGTCACTTTCATAGTATGCCCGAAAAACTTGAATGTCAAGGTTTGCTTTATTCACGGTAAAACTCCTTCTATAGTAGTGCGACCTTGCAACAGGGCAATGAGTCGGTCTACTCCAAGAGCATTGCCAGAGCAGGTGGGGAAGGTCTGGAAGTGCTTCCAGTAGTTTTCATCTATGGCGTGGGGAACGCAGGCGGATTTTTCTTTGGCTTGTCCTTCTTGCTGGAAGTAGCTACGGATTTTTTCAGGATCTGTTTCCTCGCTGTAGCAGTTGGAAAGCTCCACTCCAGCCACGTACAATTCCCAACGCTGCTTCCACAAAGGTGCTGCTCCTGTTGGATTTGGTACATCTTGGGCAAGACAGGGAACCTGAGCGGGATAGTCCATCAATAAAACTGGCTTGTTCTTGGGAAGCTGGGGCTCCACACATTGCACTAAAATCAGCTCGTACAGATCGTCCCAGGGCCAGCTGTCAAAGGGATTGTCCTCTGGCTCATAGATACCCAGCTTTCGAGCCTGTTCTGCCAGCTGTTGGGGTGTGGTACAGGAAGAAAGATAGAATCCCGCATATTGGAAAAATGCCTGATCCATAGTCAGCCTCAAAAATGGCGGGCGAAGATAGGCAAAATCGTCATGGTCAGCATCTGGTGGTGGCAGTAAAACGTTGAAAAGCTCCTCGGTAATGGCTGCTGTGTCCATGTAATTGGCATTTACAGTGTAATATTCTAGCATGGTGAACTCTGGGCTGTGGATTCGACCACGGGACTCTAGATTTCGGTAACACTTGGAAAGCTGGAACACACTGACCTTGTGGCGGGCAATAAGGGGCTTAATGTGAACTTCTGGGGATGGCACAAGGTACAGGGAGGTGGCCTCCTGGGTGCCAGGGTGGATGTATTCGGTACGGAACACCTCAAGGCAACTTTCGGGAATGAGATGGGAGCTTAAGGCTGGAGTGTCTAGCTCCAAGTACCCCCGCTGAATGAAAAACTCTCGAATCTGCTGCATGGTTCGTGCCCTGAATTGTAATGTTTCTAAATCCATGGAGTCAGTATATCACGAGGAAATTTAATAATCCATCAGTTGCAGAACAGTCTCTAGTGGAAGCCCTGTTCCTTGTGCTACTTGCTGAGGGGAAAATCCCATGGATAGGAATGTTCGAGCCGTCTCTAGCTTGTTTTGGTAGGCTCCACGTTCCAATCCTTCCAGTCGGCCTTGTTCCAGCCCTCGTTCAATTCCACGTTCCAGCCCGATGGCATAGGCTTCTTCCTGTTTTACTGCCATAGCTGTATCAAAGTCGTATTCTGCTGTTAGGATACTCAAAGTCTCACCTCCTTTTCGTTCCAAGTAATCTCTTAAGATGTTGTGACGTACAGCTTCTATTCTTTAGGGGAAGGACAACCCTCTACTGGTCAGCGGGGCAAGGGGCTACGATGTCTTGCCCCTTGTCCCCTAAAACCCCATCCTTTCCCAGCACCGCTTGGGTAGGAAGCGACGGCTTTAGCCGGAAAATCGCGATATATTGAGCGATTTTAGCGAGTCTCGGTTGAGCCTCTGCGAAACCGTTCCTGCCCCTAAGAACCCTGGAAGAAAATGCTCTAGAACCAGCCCTATCTACCCGCCCCACGAACAGTAGACCGCAAGATTGAAGCCCCGCCAGCACCATGTGGGGAGCAGGGGAACCCCAAGCAAATTATACTGGGAAACTGGGGAACCCTACGAGAAATAACTAGGGT
>JAEIGA010004566.1_pt1 | contig 21397 bp, 15 predicted proteins | sample 9270691 | NCBI WGS metagenome assembly JAEIGA01 (sample SAMN17057246, study PRJNA624740) | gut metagenome | biome: biome; isolation source: fecal sample | host: Bos grunniens | place: China: Xizang | collected 2019 | reverse complement strand
TGAAACGTTCCGCTGAGATCCGAAAAGCCGTCCGCCACGCTCTTTATTTGCTTGAACACCGCGATTTCTCAAAAAAAGAGCTTTCAAAACGCCTTGAAGAAAAGGGCTACGACGAAGAATGCTCCGCTTCTGCATCCGAAAAGATCGCCGAAATGGGCTATATAAACGACAGACGGTATGCGGAACGCCTTGTCGAACGTAAAAAAAACAAGGTCGGCCTGCAGCAGATACGTTATGAGCTCTCAAAAGCGGGTATCTGCCGTGAAGAGCAGGACGATGTTATTGCCGAAACATATGCCGAAAACGACGGTGTTGATGCTGTCGCCAAGGAAATGCGCCGAAAGCTGAAGGGAAAAACCGTTGATCCCGATGACCGAAAGGCTCTCGCAAAGCTTTTTAATTCTTTCCGCGCAAAAGGCTTTGATTTTGAAACCATAAAAGCGGCATATGAAAAATACTGTGAAAACGAGGACGAATAAATTGATCGAAAATACTAAAGTCGGGATGATTGCTCTCGGCTGCGAAAAAAACAAAATAGATGCAGAGGTCATGCTCGCAGCGATCGAAAATGCAGGCTGTGAGCTTTGTGCAGACGAAAGCGAATGCGATGTTATAATCGTTCATACCTGTACGTTTATCGATAAAGCAAAAGAAGAAAGCATTGAAAATATTCTTCATGCCGCCGAACAGAAAAAAACAGGCAGATGTAAAAAGCTTATCGTTACGGGCTGTCTTGCGGAACGTTACAGAAGCGATATTCTCGAAGCTATCCCCGAGGTTGACGTTATCCTCGGCAGCAAGAGCTTTGACAAGATCGTTGACGCCATAAAGAAGCCCGAAGAAGAGGTTTTCGAGCATTATGAGCCGCTTTCTTCCGCAACCCCCACAGGCGCACGCGTCCTCACCTCTTCCAACTACTCCGTATTTTTAAAGATCGCAGACGGATGTTCAAACCATTGCACCTACTGCGTTATCCCGTCGGTAAGAGGCGAATTTATGCCCAGACCGTTCGTTGACGTTGTTGCCGAAGCGGAGGCTCTCGCAGCAAACGGTGCCGTTGAGATCAACCTTATCGCGCAGGACACCACCGCCTACCCCGATCTGTGCAAGCTCATAAAGCGCATTGCCGCTATCGAAACGGTCAAATGGGTCCGCATCCTCTACTGCCGCCCCGAAGAGATCTCCGATGATCTTATCGACCTTATGGCAACCGAAGAAAAGCTCGTTAAGTATATAGATGTACCTCTTCAGCACGCTTCCGAGCACGTTCTCAAGCTTATGAACCGTCCCCTCAGCGACAGCGAGCTTACTGCTCTCGTTGAAAAGCTCCGTTCACGTATCCCCGATGTTTCCTTGCGTACCACCTTCATCGCAGGCTTCCCCCACGAAACCGAGGAGGACTTCGAGATCCTCTGCAATTTTGTTAAAACAGCATGCTTTAACAATCTCGGCGTGTTCACCTACTCCAAGGAGGAGGGCACAAAAGCCGGCAGAATGCACGGTCAGATCGATCAGGAAACAAAAGAACGCAGAGCCGATATCGTTATGAATATTCAGATGACGCTTCTCGAAAGCATCAATGAAGAATTTATCGGCAAGACCTTTGATGTTCTCTGCGAGGGCTATGACGAAGAAAAAGAGCTCTACACCGGCAGAACATACTTCCAGGCGCCCGATATCGACGGCAGAGTTTATTTCTCGTCCGATGATCCCGTTGATGAGGGTACTTTCTGCAAGGTAACTCTCAATGTTTACGATAATTACGACTTCTATGGCAATATCTGCGAATAATTTACAGAGGAAAGGACTTAAATTATGATAAAAAAATTACCGAATATGATATGTTGGTTCCGCATAATCCTCATCCCGTTCGTTCTTCTTTTTATGTTAACAAACCCCGTAACCGCTGATATGTCGATGCAGACACGTTTTCTCATCGGCGGCATAATCTTCGGCGTTGCAATGATCTCGGATGCTGTTGACGGCAAGATCGCAAGAAAATTCGATGCTGTAACAAACTTCGGCAAATTCCTCGATCCTATCGCCGACAAGCTTCTCGTTCTCAGCGTTCTTATGGCGTTTGTTGAACTCAAAATGCTCTCCTCCATACCCGTTATCCTCATTCTTGCGCGCGAATTTCTCGTTACAGGCCTCCGTCTCGGTGCGGCGGGCAAGGGAACCGTCGTTGCGGCAAACTACTGGGGTAAGATAAAAACCGCGCTTCAGGGCATTTCTATCGGCGCAACATTTATTTTTGTTGCTCTCTTCCCCGAAACGCTTCTCGGCGAGCCTTCTGTTATTGACGGACAGAACGTCTGCAGCCTGCTCATTCCGCAGATCCTTCTCTGGATCTCCGCGATCTATTCCGTCATTTCCGCAATTCCTTATTACAATGCAATGAAACAGTATATTAAAGACTGATCTTAGGGAGATAACACACAAATGCAACTTTTTAATTCCATGACGGGTCGCAAAGAGACCCTTGAAGCTGTTGACAATACCGTCCGTATCTATGCTTGCGGTCCGACAGTTTATAACTTTTTCCATATCGGCAACGGCAGAGCTTTCACCGTTTATGATGTTCTTCGCCGTTATCTTCAGTATAAGGGCTATAACGTTCAGTTCGTACAGAACTTTACCGACGTTGACGATAAAATTATCAATAAGGCAAACGAGGAAGGCACCGATTTTACATCCGTTTCTCAGAAGTATATGAACGAATATTTCACCGATGCCGACGGTCTTAACATCCAGCGCGCAACCGTTCATCCCCTCGCAACCGAAAATATTCAGCAGATCATCGATATCGTTGCAACTCTCGTTGAAAAGGGCCATGCATACGTTCTCGACAATGACGTATATTTCCGTGTCCGCAGCTTTAAGGATTACGGTCAGCTTCTCGGCCAGTCTATCGACGATCTTTCCTCCGGCGCGCGTATTTCCGTTGACGACCGCAAGGAAGACGCTCTCGACTTTGCTCTCTGGAAGGGTGCAAAAGAGGGCGAACCCTACTGGGATTCTCCCTGGGGCAAAGGCAGACCCGGCTGGCATATCGAATGCTCCGCTATGGCTAAACGCTACCTCGGCGATACTATCGATATTCACTGCGGCGGCAGTGACCTTCGTTTCCCGCACCATACAAACGAGATCGCACAGTCCGAATGCGCAAACGGCTGCAAGTTCTCGAAAATGTGGTTCCACGTTGGCTTTGTTAACGTAAATAACGAAAAAATGAGTAAGTCAAAGAATAATTTCTTTACTGTACGTGACCTCGCCGCTGTTTACGGCTACGAGCCGCTCCGTTATTTCGCGATCTCCGCTCATTACAGAAGCCCCATCAACTATGAGCCCGACCTTATCATGCAGGCTAAAGCTTCTCTCGACAGACTTTACAACTGCGTTGACAATCTCGACTTCCTCGCTTCTTCCGCAGCAGAAACAGCTCTTACAGAAAGCGAAAACGAGGTTCTTGCAAAGTTTGATGTATTCAGAGCACGCTTTGAAGAAAATATGGACGATGACCTCAACACCGCCAACGCTCTCTCCGTTCTTTTCGAATTTGTACGTGAGATCAACAGCACCGTTGCGGATGTTAAATACTCAAAAGAATTCTACGAAAAACTCAAATCTCTCTTCATGGTTCTCGCTTCTGCCCTCGGTCTTCTCTACAATCAGGGTAAATCCGCGCTCGAAGAAGAGATCGAAAAACTTATCGAAGAACGCCAGCAGGCACGTAAAAACAAGAATTTTGCACGCGCAGACGAGATCCGTGACGAGCTCAAGGCAAGAGGCATCGTTCTTGAAGATACTAAAGACGGCGTAAAATGGAAAATGGTTTAAACAGCAATATAACTTATCTGAAGGGTGTCGGCACAAAGCGTGCCGAGACTCTTCAGAAGCTTGGGATCGAGACGGTCGGGGATCTTCTCGATTATTACCCCCGAACGTATCTTGACCTGAGCAATACGGTCAAAATAAGAGAAATTACCGACGGAGAACCTGCTGCGGTCCGTGCAACGCTCGTAACTGATGTGAGTGTTAAAAAAACGGGTCGCGGAGGTTCTCTTACGCTTTATTCCTTCCTTGTTTCCGACGGCTCTGACACTATGCAGATAACTCTTTTTAACCAAAAATATACTGCGGAAAAGCTTATGCGCGGCGGTGAATATATTTTTTACGGCAAGGGCGAGGTAACCGGCTTTTTCAGAACGATCAAAAGCCCCCTTATCGAGTTCCCCGACAATGCCGCTATCCTGCCCGTTTACCCATTGAGTGCAGGCGTTAATCAGAAATTCTTGCGGACGTCCACCCGTGCGGCTCTCGATGCCTGCTCGGAGTATATCAGGGAAACTTTGCCCGATAATATCATTAAAAAATACGGGCTTCTTTCAAGAAAAGAGGCTTACGAAAAGATCCATTTCCCGAAAACGCTGAACGATTCGCAGACCGCTCTTCGCCGATTTGTCCTTGAAGAGCTGCTTTATTTCATTCTCGGCATCAGTGTTCTTAAAAAGAAGAACAGAAAACGTGTGTCCGTGCCCCTCTCCTCCCCCGTTGATATGTCGGTTTTCTATTCGGCTCTTTCTTTTGAGCTGACAGGTGCACAGAAACGTGTTATAAACGAATGTCTCGAAGATCTGAAACGTCCCGTTTCTATGACAAGGCTCGTTCAGGGCGACGTAGGCAGCGGTAAAACGGTCGTTGCCGCGGCAATTATGTACTATGCCAAGATGTGCGGCGGTCAGAGCGCAATGATGGCTCCTACAGAGGTCCTTGCCGTTCAGCATCACGAAAATCTTTCAGCTCTTTTCTCAAAATTGGGCGTAACGTGTGCTCTTCTGACGGGTTCAACGGGTGCCGCGGAACGCAGGCGTATCAGAGAGGGTATCCTTTCGGGCGAGATAGATATTCTGATAGGAACGCATGCTCTTATTCAGAAGGATGTTTCATTCAAAAATCTTTCGCTCGTTATTGCAGACGAGCAGCACCGCTTCGGCGTAAATCAACGCTCCGCTCTTACCGAAAAGGGCGAAAATCCCCATACGCTTATTATGTCCGCAACCCCTATCCCCCGAACTATGGCGCTTATTCTTTACGGCGACCTTGATGTTTCCGTTATCGACGAATTGCCGAAGGGCAGACAGAAGATCTCGTCGTTCGTTGTCAATTCACAGTCTCATGAAAAAATGTACGGATATCTTCGTGAGCAGATCATGCAGGGCAGGCAGGCGTATGTCGTATGCCCGTTGATCGAAGAGAATGACGAAAGCGAAACACGCTCCGTTATCGAATTTTCCGAACAGCTTGCCGAACAGTATCTTCGCGGCATAAATATCTCGTATCTTCACGGGAAAATGCCGCCTAAAGAAAAAGAATCCGTCCTTCGCGATTTTGCGGAGGGTAAAATAAGCGTTCTTGTTTCAACAACCGTAATCGAGGTCGGCATAAACGTCCCCAACGCCACCGTTATGATAATTGAAAATGCAGAGAAATTCGGTCTTTCTCAGCTCCATCAGCTTCGCGGACGAGTCGGCAGAGGCTCGCATAAGAGCTGGTGCTTCCTCGTTACGGATCATCAGGGGCAGACACGCTCTCGTCTTGAGAATTTTTGCAAAACAACCGACGGCTTCGAGATCAGCCGCCAGGACCTTGAGCTTCGCGGTCCGGGTGATCTTTTCGGCTCACGTCAGCACGGTCTTCCGGGGCTTCGCCTCGCTTCTCTTGCCGATATGGACGCTCTTCACGATGCTCAGCAGATCGCTTCGGAGATCACTGCTCAAAAAGGCTGGTACTCCTTGCCCGAAAATGCGGATATCGCCGCGGCAGTCGTTCGCTTGTTCGGTAAAACAACAGTTGTTTGATCTTTTGTTTTGACAATTTGTTGAACAATCGGCTATAACTGTTGACATGCGCAAATATATATGGTATACTAAATGGCCGCATTGAAAAGGTCACCTAAAAACGGTTATCCGTTGCCTTCGATAGCGAGACTTAATAAAAAATGAGGGAAAAAAATGTACGCAGTATTCACAACCGGCGGCAAGCAGTACAAGGCATCTGCAAATGATGTTCTTTACATCGAAAAGCTCGACGCTGAAGCAGGTTCTACCATCACTTTCGATGAGATCCTTCTTATCGGAGAAGACGGCAATGTAACCGTAGGCAATCCTTTCGTTAAGGGTGCAAAAGTAGAAGCTAAAGTAGAAAAGAACGGCAAAGGCAAGAAGATCAAGATCTTCAAGTACAAGCCCAAAAAAGGCTACCGCAAAAGAGGCGGCCACAGACAGCCGTATACAAAGATCACAGTAACTTCTGTTACCAAATAATTAAGGAGAGGTGTAAGACATGGCTCATAAGAAAGGCGTCGGCTCAACTAAAAACGGCCGCGATTCGAAATCTAAACGTCTCGGTGTTAAGAAGGGCGACGGTCAGTTCGTTCTCGCCGGTAACATTCTCGTAAGACAGAGAGGAACCAAAATCCATCCGGGCGCAAACGTAGGTATTGGCTCTGATGATACACTTTTCGCTCTTATCGACGGTAAAGTTTCCTTTACTCGTTACGGTTTCAACAAAGAGAAGAGAAAAGTTTCGGTTCAGGCAATCGAAGAATAATTAACAACAGGCTGCGGAGATGATTTTGCGAGATAAATCATCTCCCGTTTTTTTAATAAAGCATAAATCGGAAAGGAAATTCAGATCATGTTTATCGACAGCGCGAAAATATACGTTCGGGCAGGCAACGGCGGCAACGGAGCCGTTTCGTTCCGCAGAGAAAAATACGTTGCGGCAGGCGGTCCCGATGGCGGAGACGGCGGTAAAGGCGGAGATATCGTTTTAAAAGTAGACGATAACCTCAATACTCTTTCCGATCTTCGTTTCCGCAGAAAATTTGCCGCAGAAAACGGCGAAAACGGTAAAGCCGCAAAAATGTACGGCAAAAGTGCCCCCGATTTTATCATTAAAGTTCCCCGCGGAACTCTTGTCAAAGACCCCGAAAGCGGTCTTGTTATAAAAGATATGTCCGATGACGAGCCTTACATCCTCTGTAAAGGCGGCAAAGGCGGCTGGGGTAACCGTCATTTCGCAACTCCCACCCGTCAGTGCCCCAGATTTGCCCGCGCAGGTATCCCCGGCGAAGAAAAAGAAGTCCTTCTTGAGCTCAAGCTTATTGCGGACGTCGGTCTTATAGGCTTCCCGAACGTAGGCAAATCAACACTTCTTTCTGTTGTTTCCGCGGCTCGTCCCAAAATTGCGGATTACCATTTCACAACTCTCGTTCCCAATCTCGGCGTTGTCGGTCATGACGGCGAAGACAGCTTCGTTATGGCTGATATCCCCGGTCTTATCGAGGGTGCGGCTCAGGGCGCAGGCCTCGGCCATGAATTCTTACGTCATATCGAAAGATGCCGTCTTCTCGTTCACGTTGTCGATATCTCCGGCTGTGAGGGCAGAGATCCTATCGAAGACTTCGATAAGATAAACGCAGAGCTTGCAGGCTTCTCCGAAGAACTCGCATCCCGCCCCATGATCGTTGCCGCAAACAAGATCGACTCTATCTCCGACGAAGAATCCGCAGAAAAATTCAGAAAATATATCGCAGACAAGGGCCTTGAGCTTTTTGAAATGTCTGCAGCTATCGCAGAAGGCACAGATGCTCTTATTAACGCTCTTTGTCTTAAACTTAAAGAACTCCCGCCCGTAACGATCTATGAGCCGGAATATGTTCCCGAAGAAGTTGTTCCCGAAACATCCAACGATATCACTATCGAGCATCAGGGCGATGTATGGTTCGTTGAAGGTCAGTGGCTGCTCCGAATCATGCGCTCCGTTAACTTCTCCGACGAAGAATCCCTTCAGTATTTCCAGCGCGTTCTCCGTATCTCCGGCGTTATCGATAAGCTCATTGCCGCAGGTGTCAAGGACGGAGATACCGTTTGCATCTACGATTTCGAATTCGATTTTGTTCTTTAATTAACAATGAAAAGATATTTTTTATTACTTTTAACCGCTATCCTGCTTCTCTCGGGCTGCTCTTCAAGCGTTGAACCGCCCGTTAACATCCCTCAGAATGATGTTAAAGAAGAAACTCCCCGTGTTTTTACTAACGGGGAGTGGGATATCGTTGAAAACCTTTATAAAGATAATGAATACAACGCCGTTAACTTCTTCGTTTCCCTTTCGGGTGCGATAGCTGACGGTGTATACGATGATACCTCCGCCATTCAGGCTGCCCTCGATAAAGCAGGCAACTCAGGCGGAGGCAGTGTTTATATACCCAAGGGTAAATACCGTGTCAGCCGCCCTATCAATATCCCCAATAATGTAACGCTCGTCGGCGATTTTATTTCTCCAACATCCAAAAAAGGTTCGACTGACGGCACCGTAATAATCGTTGACCGATCTGAAACCCTCAGTGATGCATCTCTGTTTATTCTCAACGATAATTCCACGATTTCCGACCTTACTGTATGGTACGAGGAACAGACGTTTGAATCTGTCGTTGAATATCCCTACACTGTTCGTCATGCTTCGGGAAAAAGTGCGGCAGTTAAAAATATCGCTGTTCTTAACGCTTATAACGGTATTACCGCAGATTCCTCATCCTGCGAGGAATTCCTTGTTGAAAACGTTTATATGACCGCTTTCAACAGCGCCCTGCGTGTTGTTACCTGCAAGGAAAAGCTCACCGTCAGAGGATTTTCCGTTTCTCCTGTTTACTGGATAAACGATAATCTGACCGAAAAACCCGAGCAATTTGATTTTTCAACGTTGAACGACTTTGTTTACAGCAACCTCACCGCGATCACTTTAATGGGTGTAGGCGATGTAAGCATGACGGATGTTTCTATAGACACCGCAAATATCGGTCTTCATCTTAATATTTCCGACAGCGCCGAAAAAACTCCCCTATTCTCTCTTCTCAATATATCAAATGCGCTTATCCCCGTTTTTGTGGATAAGCTTCCCGATGCAGGCGCGGCTTTTTCGCTTTGCACCTTCGGAACATCAAATCTTCTCAATTCCGTTGCCGTCCGCGTAAGCAAGGATTTTGATTCAACATTGAGCTTTAACTCCTGCTCGTTCCCCGGTCAGCCCTCTATCTCCGTCAGAAGCGAAGGCACCGGCAGAATGTCTTTTGTAAACTGCAAATTTGTCGGCTGGCGCGATACTTCTCTCGATCTTTCCGATATTATTTTTACAGCAGTCAATTCTTCATTCAACGCAGGCTCCATGCCCGTCCGCCTCAGCGAAAATTCTGTGGGTATGCTCGCTCTTTGCTCCGCTTCCGTTCTTAATGATAAAAAACAAGAGGAAGAACCCATTGAGTCCGAAGAACCCGTCGAGGGAGAGGATGTTGTTGAAGAAGAACCTAAAAAAGAAACTCTTTTTGTTATATCAACAGAAAACGAATACGAATTCGACACTTTATCAAAAGCATACATCGGCTCGTCCGCTTCTTCTCCCAATATCGGCAGTAAGATCTTCTATGCTAAAGAATACGGCTTGTCCGTTGCTTCAACAGATAATGCAACCGCTCTCCAGACCGCTATAAATCATGCATATACGAGCGGAGGAGGCACCGTATTTATTCCTGCAGGTCAGTATAAGGTAAACAGCCCGATCCTTATAAAAGAGGGCGTCAGCCTTCGAGGTGTAGGTTCGGGAACAGATCCTCTCATCTCCACAGTTATCCTTACCGAAAAAAATGCGGGCGAAGAATTTAATTTTTTCACACTCGAAAATTCGACCGCAATTCACGGCATAACTCTTTATTACTATAATCTGCCCGATCTCGTTTCCGAAACGGAGCTGCTCGGCAATGCGATATATGCCGAAAATAAAAAGGCTATCCATCTTTCGGATATAACATTGGTCCGTCCGTCCGTAGGTATTGCCCTGAAGGGCTGCGATTCTGTCAGCATCGATAATATTTCGGGTACATCTGTCGCAAAGGGTATCTTTCTCGATAACTGTACAAACATCTATGCCGAGGATATCGATTTTACCGCAGAATTTGCAACCACAGACGCTCTTGTTTCCTACAGACATTCAAATTACTCCGCTATCTATGCAATTGGGGGCGAAGGTATTACTGTAAGGGATATAACCTGCTCTGATGCCGATTACGCCGTTTATCTTGATGCCGATGACGTTCCTATCGTTCCCGATGATCCGTCGTTTACGGTGCTTGACCTCTTTTCAAAAGATGTTTACGCATCGGTGGCCGTTAATAAATATCCGTATGCTTCCTTTATTAACGTGGCATCGCGTCCCACTGTTTTTTCAACAAATGCTTACCACCTCACGACCTTCTACGGAAACAGAGGCAAGGTAAATCTTTATAATCTTATCGGCACAGGCAATGTCACAGGCGGCGTGTATGCCCGAAGCGGCACACTGTCTGTTCAGTCCTCCGTATTTAACAGCCTCGGTAAAAGTGCTCTTCTTATCGACGGCGCAAACGTTTCCCTCATCGGTTCCATGCTTCTTGACAACAACTGCACGTATCACGTTGAAGCAAGCACAGGCGGCGCGTTCCTCCTCGGCAATATAACAAACAACCTCTCAACCCCCTTCGGCGGTATTGAAACAAAATACATCAGACGTTACATTGATGAGGCTGCAAGTTATGCCGATGACGGAAATATCAGAGGAATTTTACCGAAAATTAACAGTTAATTAACCGTTTTTGTCATTTTCGTGTAAAAATAATTAATTATAGAGTACATTTTTGTTTATTTTTTATCTTGTTTTTTATTCAATAATAGTGTATACTTAAAAGGTAGTGACTTTCAGTTAACTAACATTGAATTTACATAAGTTCGGATAATTCCGGACGAAAGGAGATATAGATAAACATGCAATATTCGGCATCTCAAATCAGAAATATTTGTCTTATGGGTCACGGTGGAGACGGAAAGACCTCTCTTGCCGAAGCTCTTCTTTACCATACTAAAGGTACAGACCGTCTTGGTACAACTCCCGACGGAAATACCGTTTGTGACTTCGATCCCGAGGAAATCAAAAGAAAAATATCTATTTCTACCGCAATCGCTCCCGTTGAATGGAAAAATACTAAAATAAATATTCTCGATACTCCCGGCTACTTTGACTTTGAAGGCGAAGTTCTTCAGGCTCTCAGTGCATCTGAAACCGCTCTTATCGTTGTTTCCGCAAGAGACGGCGTTAACGTAGGTACAGAAAAGGCGTTCAAGCTTGCAAAAGCAAAGGGCGTTCCCGTAATGTTCTTTATTTCAAAGGTTGACGAAGAAAACGCTGCTTTCCAGAAGGTTTTCGATCAGCTCAAAGAAATGTTCGGTAAAGGTCTTTGCGCAGTTAACGTTCCCGTATTCCAGAATGACGGTAATCTCGTAGGTTACTACAACCTTGTTGACGATGTTTGCCGCAGAGCTGACGGAAGCGGTAAGATCGCCGAAGTATCTATCCCCGATTATAAGAAAGAATCCATTGAAAGACTTAAAGGTATTCTTAATGAGTCTATCGCCGAAACCGACGATGAACTCATGGAAAAATTCTTTGCAGGCGAAGAATTTACAAAAGAAGAGATCAGAAAAGGCGTTGAGATCGGTCTCGAAACCGAAACTCTCGTTCCCGTTCTCTGCGGTTCTTCCTACACCCTCGAAGGTATTCCTTCACTTCTCGACTTCTTTGCTCAGTACGTTCCCGCGCCCAAGGATAATTCCTCCGATGATACAGGTCTTTTCATCTTCAAAACTATTGCCGACCCGTTCGTAGGCAAAATGTCCTTCTTCAAGGTCGTTTCCGGTACTATCAGCGCAGGTACAACCCTCGTTAACCAGACATCCGGCGCAAACGAAAAGCTCGGTCATATCTACACTATGAAGGGTAAAAAACAGACCGAAGTCGGCGAACTTTGCTGCGGCGATATCGGTGTTGTAAATAAACTTGCTTCCACCGGCACAGGCGATATTCTCTGCACTGCAGGCGCAAATATCGAGGTTAAACCCATCGAATATCCGAAGCCCTGCTTCTCCAGAGCTATCAAGCCCAAGGCAAAAGGCGACGAAGAAAAGATCTCTCAGGGCTTGCAGAGACTTGCCGAAGAAGATCCCACCTTCACTTATGTTAACAACGCTGAAACCCACGAACAGGTCATCAGCGGTATGGGTGACACTCACCTCGACGTTATCGTAAGCAAACTTAAATCTAAATTCAATGTTGCTGTTGATCTTTCCGAACCTCGTGTTCCCTATAGAGAAGCTATCCGCAAGAAGGTTAAACAGCAGGGTAAACATAAGAAACAGTCCGGCGGTCACGGTCAGTACGGTGACGTTTGGATCGAATTTGAACCGTATGACGGCGAAGAACTCCTCTTTGAAGAAAACGTATTCGGCGGCGCTGTTCCGAGAAACTTCTTCCCGGCAGTTGAAAAAGGTCTCCGTGAATGTGCTCTCAAGGGCGTTCTCGCAGGCTACCCCGTAGTAGGCCTTAAAGCAACCCTCGTTGACGGTTCTTACCACGACGTTGACTCTTCCGAAATGTCCTTCAAGATGGCTGCTTCCATCGCATTCAAAGAAGGTCTTAAGAACGCTGCTCCCACCATCCTCGAACCTATCGGCAATCTTAAAGTTCTCGTTCCCGATAACCTTATGGGTGATATTATCGGCGATATCAACAAGCGCAGAGGCCAGATCCTCGGTATGAATCCCGCTGAAGAAGCAGGTATTCAGGAGATCCTCGCAACCGTACCTATGTCCGAAATGGCTTCCTACGCTACCGACCTTCGTTCTATGACCCGCGGCCGCGGCTCCTTTGATCTTGAATTTGATTCTTATCAGGATGCTCCCGGCAATATCGCTCAGCAGATCATCGAAGAAGCTAAGAAAAACGCAGACGAAGAATAATATTTTTAACATAAATAGCAGACCGACAATTTCCGTCGGTCTGTTATCATAGAAAGGACTTTTACATATGGCTATGAATTTATACGAAAGCGCCCGGGATCACGTTATTATAACGGCTCACAGAGGCGCAGCTGCAGGCAATATTCCGTGTAATACCATAGGCGCTTATAATGCGGCTCTCGCACAGGGTGCCGATATGATAGAAATTGATGCAAGTCTCAGCGCAGACGGCACTCTTTACAGCTTCCATCCCTGGATGGAGGGTCAGCACCTCGGCACAGAGCTCCGTATCCCTAATCTTCACGATGATGAGATCAAAGAGCTTCGTTATGTCAATTATGACCGTGCGAGAACCGAATGGGGTGTTTGTACGTTTGACGAGATCTTTGAACGCTATAAGAACCGCTGCTATATCAATGTAGATAAATTCTGGGATCACCCCGAAAAGATCTCTGACCTTATCCGTAAGCACAATATGGAAGATCAGATCGTTGTTAAAACACCGCCCGAAAAGAAATTCCTCGATATCATCGAAGCATATGCTCCCGAAATTGCATATCTCTCCGTTATTTCCAAGGACGATGGCGCTCACGAAATGCTCAAATCCAGAAATATCAATTATATCGGTATGGAAGTCCTCTTTTCCGAAGAAAACAGCCCGCTCTGCAGTGACGAATATATCGAAAAACTTCATGCCGATGGCAAACTTGTTTGGGTCAACTCCATAATTTACGATTACCATGCTCAGCTTTCCGCTCGTCATTCCGATGATACCGCTATGGCTTACGATCTCGAAGACGGCTGGGGCTGGCTCGCAAATAAGAATTTTGATATTATTCAGACCGACTGGCCGCTCGCTCTCAAGGTATTCCTCGAAAGCACAGGCAGACGTTTCAGAAACAAATAAATTCAAAAAGACACAAGCTTTTTACGGCTTGTGTCTTTATATTTTATAAGATTATTACTGAAGAGGACGCATATCGGCAGGCATGTAGGGGAGGGTAAAGCCGATAAGATTTGCGCCTTCGCTTGCGGATGAACGCTTGAACTGGTTCTTGTAGTATCTGTTGTAGAACATATCAAGAGCCGCATTGATCGTATCATCATCGTATTCGTCAAATGTTGCAAACATATATTTCTGAATTTCAGCTCTGGGGAATTTGTATTTTGCAAAATAGAAGATGATAAAGTCGTGAAGAATGTACGGACCGAGGATATCTTCTGTCTGCTGACCTTCAATAAGTTCAGGAGAAACAGGGGTTGCAACGATATCTTTAAGTGTATCTGCAAGTGCGCCGCCGCGTTTGCCTGCAATATGAAGAACAAGCTCACGGATAAGTGTCTTGGGCACGGTCGCATTTACGTTATAGTGGCTGAGATTGTCGCCTGCATAAGTGGTAAAGCCGAGAGCCGCTTCGGAAAGGTCACCTGTTCCGAGTGCAAGAGCATTTTCGATATTTGCAACATCAAAAAGGATCTGTGCGCGTTCACGAGCCTGAGCGTTTTCAAATACAACGTTCTTATTTTCGGCATCGTGACCGATATCTTCAAAATGTTTGAGCAAAGATTCTTTAATATTGATCTCTCTGACGGTAATTCCAAGCTCATTCATAAGCTTTTTAGCATTTTCGTTGGTTCTCTGAGATGTTCCGAAGCAGGGGAGTGTTAAACCAATGATATTGGATGCGGGAATACCGAGCATTTTGAACGTATTTTCTGCAACGAGAAGTGCCATTGTTGAATCAAGACCACCGGACACGTTTATAACAGCTTTCTTGATGCCGGTGTTGACCATTCTCATGTAAAGAGACTGAGTCTGGAGAAGGAAAAGATCGTCAAGATAACGTTTTTTATCGTTTTTGCCGTAGTAGGGGATTCTGTAGTCGGCAACGTTCTTTCTTGTGTAAATAAGGCCTGTGTCTTTTGTGTCTTCAGCAGCTGCAATAACTGTTTCGGGGGCTTCCTGATTCATGAAAGCAACAGCAACGCCTTTGTTGAACACGCCGCAGAAGCCTTTATAAACATTGTCTGCAGAGCTTTCGCCAAAACCGCCGTTCGCAACAGCAACAATGCAGTTCTTTGCGCCGGATGCCTTTGCGCAATATTCAATAATATCGTTCTGAATGCAGGGATAACCGGGCATGATCGTCGGAAGAAGAAGTACATCAAATTTTTCTGAACAGTTTTCAGAAACGGCAACAGTCTTTCCGCCATGCTTGAAGCTGGGTTTTTTAAGAAGCGCACCGTCTTTTATAACGATATTTTCGTGGTAGGGAACGGATGTTACAATAACTTTATTATTCTTTTCGGTATATTCGCAGAGCTTATCGAGTGCATCTTCAGTCTGCTGCTTGAATTCGGGGAATTCGTAAAGCTCACCTGCAGAAGCACCTGTGAGGGAATATGCGGGGAAAAGGTATATATCGCCCTCGTTCTGATCCATTATTTCAATCATTTTATTAGCATTTTCCTTCGGATAACCGAGAGAAATGACAAAAACAGATGTTACTATTTTCATTTTTGTGACCGTTACAGTCCTTTCAGTATTTTTTCATTATCTTTAATTATATACCTTTTCGGCGTTTATGTCAAGTGTTTTCGCATATTGTTTAAAGAACGTTTGCTGTTACATATAATATTCTGTTATATACAAAAAAGGAGAGGACAAGCCTCTCCTTTTTCAAGTTGCATTATAATTCTGTTAAAATTATTCAGCGATGTTAGCAACGACACCGGAACCAACGGTTTTGCCGCCTTCACGGATAGCGAAACGGAGACCGGGTTCGATAGCGATGGGAGTGATGAGCTCAACGTTGATGGTAACGTTTTCGCCGGGCATGCACATGTCAACGCCTTCCTGGAGGGTGATGATACCGGTAACGTCGGTTGTTCTGAAGTAGAACTGGGGTCTGTAGTTGGATACGAAGGGCTTATGACGGCCACCTTCTTTAGCGGTAAGAACGTAAACCTCACCAGTGAACTTGGTGTGGGGTTTGATGGTACCGGGTTTAGCAAGAACCTGACCTCTTTCAACGTCAGTTCTCTGGATACCACGGAGAAGAGCACCGATGTTATCGCCAGCTTCTGCAGAGTCGAGGAGCTTACGGAACATTTCGATACCGGTTACAACGGTCTTACGGGTTTCTTCTTTGATACCAACGATTTCAACTTCTTCAGACATCTTAACAACGCCTCTTTCAACACGACCGGTAACAACGGTACCACGGCCGGTGATGGTCATAACGTCTTCGATAGGCATGAGGAAGGGGAGGTTATCGTTTCTTTCAGGAGTGGGAATGAAGCTGTCAACAGCATCCATAAGTTCTTTGAGGCAAGCGTATTCAGGAGCTTCGGGATCCTTAGAAGTGGATTCGAGAGCGATGAGAGAGCTACCCTGGATGATGGGAGTGTCGTCGCCGGGGAATTCGTACTTGTTGAGGAGGTCACGGAGGTCCATTTCAACGATTTCGAGAAGTTCGGGGTCGTCAACCTGGTCACATTTGTTCATGAAAACAACGATTGCAGGAACGCCAACCTGACGAGCGAGAAGAATGTGTTCGCTGGTCTGAGCCATAACGCCGTCGGATGCAGCACATACGAGGATAGCGCCGTCCATCTGAGCAGCACCGGTGATCATGTTTTTGATATAGTCAGCATGGCCGGGGCAGTCAACGTGAGCGTAGTGACGAGTGTCAGTTTCGTACTCAACGTGAGCGGTGTTAATGGTAATACCTCTTTCTCTTTCTTCGGGAGCTTTGTCGATCATATCATATGCTTCGAACTGAGCGTAGCCCTTAAGGGAGAGGAATTTGGTGATAGCAGCGGTAGTGGTGGTCTTACCATGGTCAACGTGACCGATGGTACCAATGTTAACGTGGGGTTTAGTTCTTTCAAATTTAGCCTTTGCCATTAGAATAATCCTCCTATTAGTAGAATTTAATATTTAAATTAATTATTTCTTCATGATTGCTTCCTGAATGCTCTTGGGAACTTCAGCATAGTGGCTGGGCTCCATAGTGTAAGCGCCACGGCCCTGAGTCTTAGAACGCATATCAGTAGCATAGCCGAACATTTCGCCGAGAGGTACGTGTGCAGTTACCTGCTGACCACCGGTGATAACGTCGAGGCTCTGGATCTGACCACGACGGGAGTTGATGTCGCCGATAACGTCACCGAGATATTCATCGGGAGTGGTAACAACAACTTTCATGATCGGTTCCATAATAACGGGGTTAGCCTTCTTGGTAGCTTCCTTGAATGCCATAGAACCGGCAATCTTGAATGCCATTTCAGAAGAGTCAACTTCGTGGTAAGAACCGTCGTAAAGTGTTACTTTAACGTCAACAACAGGATAGCCTGCAAGTACACCGGACTGCATAGCGCCCTGGATACCTGCGTCAACAGCGGGAATGTATTCCTTGGGAATAGAACCGCCGACAACTTTGTTGATGAATTCGTAACCCTTGCCGGCTTCGTTAGGTTCAACGATGATCTTAACGTGACCATACTGACCTTTACCACCGGACTGACGGGAGTATTTTGTATCCTGATCAACTGTGTTGCGGATAGCTTCTTTGTAAGCAACCTGGGGTTTACCTACGTTAGCTTCAACTTTGAATTCACGGAGAAGTCTGTCTACGATGATTTCAAGGTGAAGTTCGCCCATACCTGCGATGATGGTCTGACCGGTTTCTTCGTCGGTATAAGTTCTGAATGTCGGGTCTTCTTCTGCGAGCTTCGCAAGAGCAATACCCATCTTTTCCTGACCTGCTTTGGTCTTGGGTTCGATAGCAACTCTGATAACGGGCTCGGGGAATTCCATAGATTCAAGAATGATCGGGCTGTTTTCAATGCAGAGAGTGTCACCGGTAGTGGTGTTCTTGAGACCTACTGCAGCAACGATGTCGCCTGCGCAAGCTTCTTCAAGGTCTTCTCTGTGGTTAGCGTGCATAAGAAGAATACGGCCGAGACGTTCACGGTGACCTTTTGTAGCGTTCTTAACGGTAGCACCAGCGGTGATCTTACCGGAGTAAATTCTGAAGAAGCAGAGTTTACCTACGAACGGGTCAGTCATGATCTTGAACGCGAGAGCGGAGAAGGGTTCTTCGTCGCTTGCTTTACGTTCGTCTTCTTCGTTGGTGTCGGGATCAACACCTTTGATCGCGGGAATATCTACAGGAGAAGGCATGTAAGCTACGATAGCGTCGAGAAGCTTCTGAACGCCTTTGTTACGGTAAGAAGTACCGCAAACAACGGGAACGATTCTGTTAGCTATAGTACCGGAACGGAGACATCTCTTGATATCTTCTTTAGAGATCTCTTCGCCTTCGAGATATTTTTCCATGATCTCTTCGTCTTCTTCAGCACATGCTTCGAGCATCTTCATTCTGTACTCTTCAGCAAGGTCGAGCATATCTGCGGGGATAGCTTCAACACGCATGTCATTACCCATATCGTCATAGTAGACGTCAGCTGTCATTTCGATAAGGTCGATAACGCCGCGGAAGTCTTCCTGAGCGCCGATGGGGAGCTGAATGGGAACTGCGTTACATTTGAGACGGTCATGCATCATTTTAACGACGCGGTAGAAATCCGCACCCATGATGTCCATCTTGTTTACGTACGCCATACGGGGTACTTTATATTTATCAGCTTGTCTCCAAACTGTTTCAGACTGGGGTTCAACGCCACCTTTAGCACAGAAAACGGTTACAGAACCGTCGAGAACTCTAAGGGAACGTTCAACTTCAACAGTGAAGTCAACGTGGCCGGGAGTGTCGATGATGTTAAGTCTGTGACCTTTCCAATATGCTGTTGTCGCAGCGGAAGTAATGGTAATACCTCTTTCCTGTTCCTGCGCCATGAAGTCCATGGTTGCGGTACCTTCGTGAGTTTCACCGAGTTTATGGTTAACACCGGTGTAGTAAAGGATACGCTCAGTGGTCGTAGTCTTGCCCGCGTCGATGTGAGCCATGATACCGATATTACGGTAAAGCTCAATAGGATACTGTCTGGGCATTGGTGACTCCTTTCAAAAATGCGGTACAGATGTGGTAAATTACCATCTGAAGTGAGCAAACGCTTTGTTAGCTTCAGCCATCTTATGGGTATCTTCTTTCTTCTTGAAAGCGCCACCCTGATTGTTGATAGCGTCGAGAATTTCGTTTGCGAGTCTTTCTTTCATGGTACGTTCGTTTCTGGAACGAGCGTAAGTTGTGAGCCAACGGAGACCTAAGGTAACTCTTCTTTCAGGACGAACTTCCATAGGTACCTGGTAGTTAGAACCACCAACACGTTTAGCCTTAACTTCAAGTACAGGCATGATGTTTTCCATAGCCTGTTCGTAAACCTCGAGCGGGTTCTTGCCGGTTTTCTCCTTTACGATGTCAAACGCGTCGTAAACTATTTTCTGAGCAACACCTTTCTTACCGTCATACATAACGCTGTTAACGAGCTTAGAAACGAGCTGGCTGCCGTAAATAGGATCGGGGAGAACTTCACGCTTGGGTATATTTCCTCTTCTGGGCACTTGACTTCCCTCCTTCATTATTATTAAATGAGTTCAACGGTACTCGAAAGAATTTTTCTTCCGTCAGCGCTCAGCTATTATAAATCTATATAAAAGCTTTCGCTGATGAAAAATCCGAGTAACTTTTTTCGACTTTATAACTCTTTTAAGCCGAAATTAAATTATTTTTTTGCTGCCTTGGGACGCTTAGCTCCGTATTTGGAACGGGACTGCATTCTGCCGTTAACACCCTGAGTATCGAGTGAACCGCGAATGATGTGGTAACGTACACCGGGAAGGTCTCTTACACGGCCGCCTCTGATGAGAACGACGCTGTGCTCCTGAAGGTTATGACCAATACCGGGGATGTAAGACGTTACTTCCGCGAGGTTTGTAAGACGAACTCTTGCGATCTTACGAAGAGCAGAGTTAGGCTTCTTCGGAGTCTTTGTACCAACAGAAATGCAAACGCCTCTCTTCTGAGGGTTGGACTGGTTGGTAGGAAGCTTATGAAGGCTGTTGTAACCCTTCTGCAATGCAGGAGCGGTGGACTTAACAGCGAGAGTCTGTCTTCCTTTGCGGACGAGCTGGTTAAATGTAGGCATGTTTTTCCTCCTTTTCTTCACTATTTTATATTATATGAAGTTAATATAAGCGGAGTTGAGCTTTACGGCTTCCTCGGAAAAAGCGCAAACTTCCCCCTAGGTATTGCCGTGAACGGTTATTAGTATAACATGAAAAATCGTCTTTTCAATATTATATTTTTTACTTTTTTTCGAACTTACAAAAAAAGATCCCGAAAACGACTTCGTCTTCGGGATCTGTGTTATTTTATTCAATAATGAGCTCCTGCTCTTCGTGTTCGGTGAGTTCAACATTTCTGTATCTCTCAAGACCGGTACCTGCAGGGATAAGTTTACCGATGATAACGTTTTCTTTGAGGCCGACGAGCATATCTGTCTTGCCTTTGATAGCCGCATCCGTAAGGATCTTTGTGGTTTCCTGGAATGAAGCCGCAGAAAGGAAGCTTTCTGTTGCAAGAGCGGATTTCGTGATACCCAAAAGAATAGTCTGGAATTCAGCCGGAACAGCATCGGGATTTGCAGCGAGAAGCTTACGGTTGATGTCTTTAACTTCTGCTCTGTCAACAACAGATCCGAGCATAAAGTCGGTATCGCCGGGTTCGGTAATACGAACTTTTCTCATCATCTGACGGATAATGATCTCAATGTGCTTATCGTTGATATCAACGGCCTGGCTGTGGTAAACCTTCTGAATTTCCTGGGTGATATATGCATGAACTGCAGCCTCGGATTTAACTCTGAGAATATCCTGCGGATCCTGTGCACCTTCGGTAAGCTCCTGACCCTTGCGGATAAAGTCGCCTTCACGAACTTTAAGACGCGCGCCGTAAGGAATGAGGTACTGGCATATTTCGCCCGATTCGGGATTCTTGATAACAGCGTATTTTGCGTGCTTTAACTCCTGGAAAGAAAGCTCGCCGTCGATCTCTGCAAGAATTGCAAGTACCTTCGGATGACGTGCTTCGAAAAGTTCCTGAACTCGGGGAAGACCCTGAGTAATGTCGGAGCTGCCCGCAACACCGCCGGTGTGGAAGGTTCTCATGGTAAGCTGAGTACCGGGTTCACCGATGGACTGCGCTGCGATGATACCGACTGCTTCACCAACGTTAACTGTGTCGGATGTTGCAAGGTTCATGCCGTAGCACTTCGCGCATACACCGTAACGGCAGTTACAGGTAAGAACAGAACGGAGAAGGAGTTTTTTATAACCTGCGGCAATGATACGTTTTGCATCTTCGTCGCGGATGTATCTTGTATTGGGACAAATAACTTCGCCGGTAGCAGGATCAATGACATCTTCAACGGGGAATCTGCCAAGGAGTCTGTCCTTGAAGCTTTCGATGATCTCGTCGCCGTCTCCGGTATCGCATACTTCAACGCCTTCGGTAGAACCGCAGTCGTCTTCTCTGATGATAACG
>JAEIGA010004565.1_pt1 | contig 21398 bp, 16 predicted proteins | sample 9270691 | NCBI WGS metagenome assembly JAEIGA01 (sample SAMN17057246, study PRJNA624740) | gut metagenome | biome: biome; isolation source: fecal sample | host: Bos grunniens | place: China: Xizang | collected 2019 | reverse complement strand
TTCTTTAAACGGACTCATTAATGATAATTTCTTTTATGTATTACTTTAAACGGCTTTTTCCTTTAAAGGAACACTTTAAACGAAAAATATACTTTAAATATAATAAAAAGATGAAATCCAGTATAAGCGTTTCCTTCGAGGGGGAGGAGCAATCACAAAAAAATCGTTGAAAAATTACTAGGTTTGAGCACCGAATCCTTTGGGAACGCCTCTGAACTTACCGACTGGACTAAAATAACGTCTATTCTTTTTTTATCCACCGTTTTAATCGCTATCGTTATGTTTTTTGTAAAGGATTTTACCATTTTCGTTGATTTCATTAACTTCGCACGTCGAGCCGAAGGAAGGAGCGCTAGCGACTGACTGAGGTGATATTTATATCGATTGCGTTTTATGTAATGCGTTCTATTGATACAGTAGGACTGAACCCATATTAAAGTCCTCCGTATAGACAAACCATCTCTGAACGTCAATCAGTACAAAGGTTTACTATTAACAGTCCCATAGTTAAACGCTTTCATCATTAACGATTATACATTAACGTGATATCCAATATACCGTTTTTTAAATGTGATATGTAATTTTTTCTCCATATCGATTTTTTTTATTTTACATAAATTATGTCCAAGTCGATGTCCGCTTCCGTTTGTGCATTCCCAGATTGCAACGAACGCTTAGGCAAAGAAATCAAGGCTGAACACCTTAAGCGCTTATGCCCTAAAACGCATAGACCTGAGGCTAGAAGGCTTTATAATCTTGGCATACGTGATGATTTAACGGAAGAACAGTTCAACGAATTCGTTGGGCTTAACACCGTTAAATCTACCAATACAACTGATGATTCCATTAAGGAATCTGCTGCCAGTATTAACGTACAGGAAGCACCAATCACTGCCGATATACCGGCGCCAGCAGAACAAACCGTTATACGGTTTGAGTCTGATGATATGACAGAACATATCAATAAAATGATTGCCGTTAACTCGGTTTCTGTCGATATTTCTTCTAATGATAACTCCGTTTGTACCGATTGTGCACCTGAGGCAGAGGATAATGCTTGTGAGTCTATCGCTAGCGATACATCCGATACCAATGTTAACGAAACCCCAGTTAATGATACCGTTAATACGGTTTTAGAGAATAATGGCATTGAAATGAATACAACTATCGATACTACCATTAATGCTGCCGTTAAAGAATCTTCCGTTGAAACCGTTTCTACTAACGATGTAAGCCAAACGGCAGAGGATAATGCTTGTGAGTCTATCGCTAGCGATACATCCGATACCAATAACGCTGATGGTAGTAAAAACGATGCTCAATCTATGGCTCCAGTTGAAGAACCTTCTAAAACTACCATTCCCGTTATATCTGACCAACGTAAGGTCTTACAAATGTTCCATATTACCGCTAGGAATGGTGTTTATCTCTATGATTTTAGCTTAAATGATATACAGCGTAAGGATAGTTTGAAGACCGGCGTTGCTTTCAATATATGTACTAGTGAATATGCTGTTATTGATTTAACCTTTAAGGATTCGTATTCCGGGGCTATCATGAACGCAGTTCGTAAAGATATATCTGCTATAAACGGTACGCGTATAGTTGCTACCCATGCTGGATTCCAGTTATATTGCAAATATGACAAATCCTGGGATGATAAGCACAAAAACCGCTTCGATAAAGAGTATTGCTGTAAAGATTATTATATTAACATCTATACTCCATTAACCGTTAAAGATTGTACTTCTAACCTCATGGCTATACCATTTACATTAATTGATATTGGTGAAGATGAACCGTTTAAATATACTATCATTAAGGAATGCATCGATGAATCCCTTTTATCGTTTACCGATTTACTTAAAACCGTATTAGCCCTTCCTCATGCTAGTATCGTTAAAGATAATACGGTTAAACTGCATTGCTCCAGCGATAATGATGATGATTTTGGCGATGACCAAATCGATGCAAAACCCGTATTTTCAAGCGATTCGTCCGATTCTGATAACGATGATGATGAAAGGGCACCTGTTAAACAAACGACTAAACCATTAACCAAAAATGACATGATTAATGATTTATTAGGCGTCGATACTAATGGTTCGGTTGTTAATGATAATGATGAATCATCTAAGGCTATAGACACTTCTGGTAAGGTTTTATGGTATACATGTGCTAATGTTTCAAACGCTAAGGATAAGATGCTCATTGCCCATAAAGATGTTACACCGGACCTGATAAAGCGCGGTTTCTATGAAATCGTTGGTAAGCATATAATTGCCGGCGATAAAGTATATACTCAGAGGTATACACGTTTGTTCTTTGACTTTGATATAGCTACTCATAAAGATGCGATATCCTTGTATAACAAGGAACTCGTTCCACGCTTTGATAAGCTTAAATCGTTATTCGGTGATTATTCTATCAGCGCTTACTCCAATAAAGATACTATCGCTACTGCCATTGGATGCAATCATAATGGTAAGGCGTCTAAGGAACTTTCATTACATATAGTCTTTTACGAATCACGTTTAACGATTGATGATTTATATGCGTTAACACGCACAGAGAAGTTCAACTTCCCTGATGGCTGGGACTTCAGTGTATATGAAATCCTTAAACGTAGGGTATTTAGGCATCATCAAAGCCCGCATACGGGTTACGGTATTAAATGTATCGGTGAGAATGGACTTCCTGTGTTCAAACCACCGTTCCAGATTAAGAAAGATGGAAAACCCCAGTTTAATACAGACGGTTCGCCGAAGATGTCTAAGCCTGATAAGTATTGTCCGGGCTCCATTATCGGTAACAAACCATTGCATACACAGTTATTACAGCCAATCGGTACCGAAAGGGTTATAACCCTTGACGAAGTCCTTAAGAGTGGCGTATGGTTTGACATGAAAAATGGTATCACTAAGGATGATATTACCGTAAAGGTTAACAAGCGTATAATCGGCTCGTACGTTTCGAGTGATTATAGTGCTAAGTTAGTCGATACAAATGGGCTTAATGCTATACTCCTGAAGGTTAAATCCGATACCATAGATAACGATAATGATGCAAGTATTGACTATATAACTAACGTTAATTGCTTTAAGTATCTACTTGATTGCTTTACACCGGACTTTGTTAATCTCCAGCACGTCTTTTGGCTAGTTATTGTCTGTGGTCCATATAAGCAAGAAACGTTAAAGGAAATCGTTCATGATTGGTACTGGAAGGGCGAGCATTCAACGCCAGACGGTGATGCTGATTACATTGATTGTAATTATGTTAACGCCGGTCGTGAGTATTCCGATATGTGGTTCTACGGTGCGATTAAACATCTGCCAGCTGCCCTTAAGGATGCGTTTATCGCTAAATATGCTATCCGGTCCGTTAATACTACCGTTAAATTCGATGTCTGGGATGACTTTACTTTAAATAACCTTCAGCAAAGGATAATCAATAACGAATATGTATCCTATGGCGATAAAACGGTTTATGATAAGAGCGCACGTAAGAAGGCATTAAACTTAGGCAATAAGTACAAACTCAAAAAGCTTAAGGATGATGATGGAGCCGTTCGTGCTGTGCAAATCCAAGAGTTTCCATACATTAAGTTCGGCGATATCCTTACTGATTTGCGTAGATGTTTGGCTATCATTAATGAAACCCCTATGGCTTACATCTTTAAAGATATTAATGGAGCCACAGGCAAAAACATTACCAGCCGTACTACTCATGCGGCTATCGCTAGAGATAAGCTTAAGCATATAGTCATTAAGTATATTGCTAACGATATAACATTCAAGTCCGTTGATTTATGGACATTACTGATGTCAAATAATAATAGCTCTTATATAACATATCCAGCCGCTGAGTTCTATAGCACAATCCCTAATGTATTTTCATATTACTATCCAGCCTTTCAGCGGTGCGTTTATGATACCGTTAATACTACCATTACCGATTATCATAAAATGAATAACCTTGAACGCTGGATACATCATGTCAATGATGTTATATGCGATGGCGATGAGTCGGCTATACGTTATGTTCACTCCTGGATAGCTAGACCATTGCAAAATCCATTACACAAGAACAAAACAGCGTTAATCATTAAAGGTAGGTGCCAAGGTACCGGTAAGTCATGGTTTGCTGAAATCGTTGCTCGTTTACATGGTAAGTTCGGCGCTGAAAACATTGGCGATATGAAGAACATCTGTGGCAATTTTAACGCTATCATTGATAATAAAACCCTTATACTCGTTAATGAGGTGCCAAACGTTGATAATAGTAAATACTACGATGATGATAGGCTTAAGGGCTTGATTTCTGATGATAAGACGGAAATCGAATACAAAGGAGAAAACTCTGTTGTTCGCGATATATATGCAAACTTTATATTCGTTTCCAATAATGAAACCCCTATTAGGATTACCGATAATGATAGGCGTTATGTTGTACTCCGTCCATCGGAAGCTCATGCTACCATTAATGGTGTACAGGATAGCGATTATTGGACTCCGGAGTTCTATTATCTTAAGGAGGATAACGAATTCCTTGCGCAGTTATACAGTTATTACATGAACTTTGATGTTAAATACTATAATCCAGCCAATATACCGAAGACTCTTGCATTAGCCGAAATCATAGAGCAATCACGTCCTAGAATCCACGATTTCATCATTGATAACTATAAGTTGTTCGTTAAGGGTTGGGACGTTAAACATGCGTTTGATGATTATAAGGAATGGGCTAAACGTGCTAACTATCAGAACGTTGGTAATAAGGATACGTTTAGAAATAACCTTAGGGATTATGTTGTATGGGTTAAGACATATCCGAACGGTAAAAGCAAGCCACCAGCGCTCAAATTACCACAACAAAAGCTTAATGGTAAGCCCGTTTATGTATATAAGCTTACTGAGCAATATGTTGAGTATTTCAAGCCATGCGATGATAATGTAATCATTGGCGATTGCGAGCATGAGGCAAGGAAAGATGATGCCGTTAATGAGTTGCTCGAAGAATAATGCGTTTTTATGGTATTAACGTTTTATATATTTTTCTTCAAACGCTTTGATTACCTTGATTACCGTTGGTTACCGGTTGATTACTTTTGGTTACCGCGGCTATAGTAGGACTATACACATGAAACTCTTAGGACAGTTCGTTTTTGCATCTCGGGTAATCAAAGTAATCAAAAGTAACCAAAAATTTGAACCCTATTAATTATAGTGAAATCATTTTTCATTGATTTTCATTTACCTTTGGTTACTTTGGTTACTTTGATTACCTTAATATAGATAATGTAATATATATAGGATATAATACTAAAACTCCTGCGTTTACCGTACAAGTGACGGTAACCAAAAGGGTAACCAAAGGGTAATCAAAGGTAATCAAAGCGTTTTGAGAAAAATACGTCAGACGTTAATTCGTCAGAGCCCACAAAAAAACGTTAATCCTTTATGTTTATCATCAATCAATCAATACCGTTAATAGTCACAGGAGATAATCAATTATATCCCGTCACTACTAATCCTTTATGTTTATCATCGTTTTTTATCCAAACTACCCTTTTTTATTTTTATTTCATTTTTTTATCTCGTTTTAACACTTAAAATGGAGACGATGTATCTTCAGCAGTCTATGCCAATCTATGAGCATTACCCATGTGATGTATCACGTGATAGCCATAAACTGGAGCTCTTTAAATATCAATCGTTACAAGGCGTACATGCGTTTGTTCTTAAGAACTTCACACGTAAAATGTCTTGCTCAATCGATGATATCATTGACGTTCAATATTCAATATCATCTACTAAGGATTTCCGTAATCTTTATTATGATATTAATGCTTTAACCGTTTATGTCACAAACGGTTTTAGTTATACGTTCACTCGTGATGAAAACCCTAATGCCGATGGTCGTTTATCCGATATATCTTATTATAGTTATATCGATGTTAACACTTATATGGACGTTGATGAACACGATTGGGTTGAGCATCGCGTTATATACGAAGAGGTTACTAAGTTACCAAATCGTATTAAAGAAGCCTTATCAAACGGTACCATAGACGGTGATATCATTGTATCGGTACCTCCGGTTAAAACATCTTTCATTAAACATCATAAGGATTTGGTTAAAATCGATAGGCGCCGTAAGGTACCTGAGATATACAAGGAATGGGACGAAACCATTAACTATTATCCTGTAACCCTTATGAATCGTATTAACGTTCCTGAGTCTACGATTGATACCGTTTATGAACCTTCAGTACAAACGGAATCCTTTAAGCCATATCCTAGCATCGGCTGGTCTGATGATGAGTGGTAAGAAAATCTCTAATCGCATCTATATATTTTTGTCTTTTTTCCAATCCAAATTATGTTCCGCGATAGAAGCGTTTCGCTTAACCGTATAATGCGAGATATCAAGCGCCACTTCCAAACGGAATTCGTAACGGAGATGGAAGATGGAACGCTCTTATACGTCCCGAATCCACCGTTTAAAATAACTGATATCCTTTTGCATGTACCGTGCTGGGAGGCTTGGTATGATGGCAAATATATCGTCCGCGTTGATGAATTCGTTATTAAGTATACCGATGAAAATAACATCGAACGAACCTACCGTAGGCACTTCAGATATGATTGCTTTTGCGATGACCCTGATACACATAGTACCATAGCTATCGTTTATGATACTCAGTCAAGCGAGCCGTTTATACGTACTACCATTGGTCAGAAATCGATAATCCAGCACATTGAACGCTATCAACCATTAGATATTCAAGAACCGTTTTGGTTAAGGGTTAACACAGAGCAAGATTCGTTTACGCCTAAGGATAGGAGCCAACCTGTTATGTACCACAAATTATCTGTCGCTGTTGCGTTTTCCGTTTAACGATAATCGCATAATTGTCTCATTCTATTATACTCGTTTATATATTTTTTCATTATTACTCGCCTTAAATAATGTCCGTTACTGATATTCCAGAAAACACACAAAACAATATACCGCTCCCAGTTAAGCCACGTCGTGGAAGGAAGCCGGGACCACCGAAACCACTCACGCCAACACAAATTAAACACCGTAATGCTAAGGCTAGAGATGCTCAGTTTATTGAGTTTATGCATAGAGATTCCGTTCAAGCTGAAGCTAGTAAGTTAAAGAAATCAAAACGTATAGGTTATATGCGTGAGGCATTTCAGAACGAAACTGGATTAACTCTTCCATTATCTATGGCATATAAGACTTATCACAAAGCGTTCCCTAACAAAAAAAGCGAACATAATGGAAGTGATTCAGATTCGAGCGAATCCCCAAGACCTGCAACGCTTCAATGGGCTTCCGACGACGATAATAATATCGACGGTCCAGAAAGGGAAACCATTGATGAAGAACCGATAGCGATTGTATAAAAATATACGATTATTTTTATTGCAGCTTCTGCATCGTATTGAAGGTATTCGCTGAGCTGAACGCGATATTGCCCGCGCTTATACCATTATTGCATAACATATTGTTATGGAACGTAAGCGAGCCGTAGTTCGCACCCTTAACTAAGCGGCATGTGTTATATGCGAAGACATTATTACGATTGATATGATAATCGCAATATCCTAATAGGTTGCTATAGAAGGTAGCGTTATCACCGAGCGCCTCTATGAAAGTACATGTATTGAGTTGGAAGACAAACCATCTAGTACCATCCAATAGATCGGCTCCTATGTTATACATCGCATTGATGGATACGTTATTGATATGATTAGACATTATGCTTACCGGGACCAACAATTCACCGGATTCCGCGGTGTAGTTACGATTATAGTTATATGTATATCCACGCCCGCTATTTCTGTCAAGAGTATGGGAAATCGCACTCACATCCAACTGATTGAATGTATTCGATAGGAGATAACAATGATTAACATCTAACGTAACTGCGTTTAACGATGCATTATAAATAGCACATCTCTCGCAACCGATAATGGATGCATTATATATATGACCGCCGCTGAATCCTATCATACAATTCGGAGCGAATATGTTAAGCGATTTAATGGTATTATGGCTATGCATGTCCACGGATGATGTCATATGGCGTGGATAGTAGTCCCATTCGACTATGCTGCAGGCGTTAATCGTTATTGGGCTATGCGAGCAATTCAAACGAAGATACTGGAACGTATTATGACTAAACACGCCGCTATATGACTTTTGAAGGTCATCGATTTCACAGCCACCCTTAACGGTCAATCCCGTAACGGATACGTTCTCCCAGTTACCATGAATGGATAAGTGGTCAATGACTAAGTCTTTCATGCGTAATGTGAAGTGCGGCTGAGGTGGATTAAAGTTACTTATAGGTTCGGCGTACCATCCACGGATGTTACATGAGTTAATCGAATAACCGCGTCCGATTATAACTTCTCCTAAGTTCTCGGTACCCTGCTGCATGAAGTTCGGTATAAACGATACACATACATCGAGCCCCATTAACGAACCTGTGGTAGAGCCTTCACCTAAAGGAACTGACATCTCGAACGTCTGGCAGGTCATGCTAATGTAATTTATCGTATTCGGCGCCGTTATGCTAACGATATTTTGGAATCCATGAAGGATACCGATAGAGTTGCTACGGAAGGCTGGATATGCAGTCGCTCCTTGCGTTTCACGCCTAGATATAAATAAATCGTTAATGGTACAATTAACGTAATCATTTGCTCCATCAATATCCCAAACGCTACCGAACTTACAATTACTAAACATAGCATGGTCTATGTTATGCGTAGTCATAATGCTAACCATATCGGCTGTGATACCAGAGATTGTAGTATTAACCTGGAACGGACGATAGACTATAGGATTGGTATATACGCCGGGAGTAGTGATATCGTATAACACATAGCCGCCATTAGAAAGCGATGATAGATTGGACCATATATAGTTAGTTGCTTGAGCTAGCGATGATGTGTTATTCCTTAACGACATAACCTCATCACGGACACTATTAACGGTACTCTCTAGCCCGAGAACCGAAAGGTTAAGAGCTACTGTGTTTTGTGTTGCGTTTTCAACCTCGAACGTAAGCGCATTAAACTGACTTCTAAGCCATGAATCCGTTACGCTTCCGTTAGATATTAATGATGAAAGGGAATTCAGTGATGATTCGCATCCGAGAGCTAATAAGTTAATGCCTAATGTATTATCGTTTAACGTATCCAGTGAACTGATAATTTGACTGATGCTCTGCCTTGCCGCAGCATCGATTCCCGCACCTCCAGTACCGCCACCACCTCCGGCAGTAATCATAGCAGAGAGGCTGTTAACACGGATATCATTCTGCGATATATATATATTGAGCTGCCCTTCTATGTAACTGGCATAATTGATGCAATTATCGAGCCCGGTTGATAGTTTAGATATATCGGATTCGTTCTTGGTTACACTATTAGTGAATGCGTTTATGTTAGCGGTAGCGGTTGTCACAGATGTAAGCCGTGAAAGGGTTATAATGCTGTTTAACTCATTACGAATCTGCTGAATGGAGCTGTATACTGGTGTCAAATCTACGGACCCAGTACCCCCACTGCGTTGATAATTTCGTATCATTTAACTCATATAATAGCCCAAAAACAGACCCATGTTCAATCGAATAGCTTCTTGAATTCCGTTATTGGTTTTTCTGTCCATCCGCCTTTATGTTCTGCATAACGCTTACCATCAAAGCCAGCACCATTAAAGTTTTGCTTTGAACGATAACCGTATTTCGGCTTGCTTGAAGCGCTGTCCTTAAAGAATCTACGTATAAAGCCTCCCATTGCTTGCTGAACTTCAATCATATCCTCACCGGCATCATATATCTCACGTAGCTTATCATAATTATCTTTAATGAATGCAAGACCGTCTACGGCATCACCTTCCTGCTGGTCGTATATTCCGCTAGCCGATTCCTTCTTTGTAACTCGCTTGCTACGTTTCTTAAATGGAATCGTATATTTGTTAGTTTGTTTACCGTCTGGGTAATGATGATACAAATTTACGAGCAACTTGATTGTTTTTCCGCCAGATTTGAACTCCTTAGTACTACTCATTTAATATTAGTAAAACGAGAATGCATAACGCATCAGCTGGAATGGTGGATAAAACGCTAACATCAGTGGACGATTTAACGGATTACATTAATGATATCGTAAAAGACAGTGATAATGAAGCGTTAGCCGGTGCACGGGTATCATTTAAACGCATTTCATTAGACAAAAGCAATGATAGAAAGGTATATATATTGAACGCTTATGCTTATGAAGAAGAGCCACCCGATATTGGACACTGGGTAGTCGCTATAACAGAAGGAATGAACGCTTTATTGTATACCTGTATGGGCATAATCCCACTCGGCTTGCTTGAACATCTCGAAGATAAGGGTTATAAGCATATATTAATCGATTTACGTGCACATCAAAGGGTATCCAGTAAATCGTGCGGCTTCTATTGCATCCGTTATATCGTTGAAGAGGAATGGCGTAATGCAAAGGAAAGCATATATATGTCCATTCAGCCTGGCAAATATAGTAATCCGTCTCTGGTTGTGCGTAATACTGATATATTCTTAAAGAATCGCCAGGATGATGACGATTATGAGTATGAATACGTGGAATGATAGGCGTTATTTTTATATCGTTATCACACTAAAATGGATACTGAAGTAATGTCTACCGAGAAACGAACAATCGTTATTCCATATCGGGACGGTAGGATAAGAAAAGAGCTTCATTTAAAACCGAACAATCAACATGATATGCTCTTCTACGATTCATATAAGAGATTACCTCCTGATAACCGCAACTATATGGCTTCATTATACGCCCGTGAGCAGAGATATGGGGTAAATGATGACATAGGGCACCGCGTTCAGGAGTTAGCATTGAAGAACCCAGTAGAAAATGACGTTATATTACGTGAGAAGCGTACCGTTGAAAGGGAATCGTTGAACGAATCTTTGGCTGCCGCAGACGCTAGGCTTAAAGTGTTACAAAGGGCTAAGACTCAAGGGCAGTTAGATGCGAGTCAACAGGAGGAAGAAAAACGCTTAATCAATGAAGTTGCAGCACTTAAGCGCCGTATTAGAGGGCTTGATATGAACTACAACCGTTTATTGAACCTTCAGATGGCTAAAACCGGACAACCGCTTGCTTCAATGACTACCGATAAAACGGATTTGAAGACTATGCTTCAAGACTGGGAGGATATTATTGGTAAGCGTATGGCTGATGTATTAGAGACTTTCGTTGATAAATTGCCATCAAACGCTGGTCCTGAAAAGAGTAACATGGATTATGTTAAAGCCAATACAGCGTTTCTACAGTTGTTATGTGAGCGTTTCGGTATAGCGCATAACGATATAACTCAATCAATAGAATCGATATATTCGTTTATGTCAGCGATAATGGACTATTCGCTTTCACAGAACGCGTTTGATACTAGATATTCTGGAGCGATGGAGCATATCGTTAATCTTAATGAAACCATTAATGACATAGCGGTTAATAAGATTAATGCACATTCGGATATACCAGATACTAAAATTCATGTTGGTATTGAAGCATTGGAACATCTATGGGTCAGTGTGCTAGTCGGTATTGGAAATGCCTTCACTAAAACGATTGACGCTGCAGAGCAAAAAGATAAGCAAAAATATGACAGAATGAAGGATATATTTATAGATGAACAGGCATATACAGATTTTATCGATTTAATGTTCAGTTCTACTGATTATACTCGGTCCGATAAGTATAAAGATGCAAAAACGCTTGAAGAGAAGATACAAAACAAACTGGCAAGAATCGTGAACGCTATATATCTCGAAATGATGGACCTTCAAAGGGTTATATATAAGACTAGTGGTGGAAAAACTATATATACGCCATTATCTACTAGGCTAAAGGCTTTTGACCGAAAGTTACGTCAAGGATTCAAAAACCCTAAAACCCAAGATACTACATTATACGGCGAATATAATGAATCCGATAACACGTTAACCTTTAACCGGTTGGAGTTAGATAATACCGGTTATGCCATCGATTTTAATGCAACGTTCAACGATGCATTTGTTAAAAAGCGAACGAATACCGATGGTAGGGTAGTCACCGGTACATCACCCCCCAAGAACCCAACTACAGCGGATATTAACAAAGATGTAATTAAAAATGTCTCTTCGTTCCAAAGAGAGATATACAGAGGTATTGAAAGCCAGGTACCTGGATTACTCAACCCAGAATTGACTGGTAAGCTCCTGGGGCAAGGCGTAACATATAAGGCTCCATCCGAAGAGGATGAACGGTTTAATCGTATCGTTGAAATGGGTAATCCATTAAAGAAAGTCCGTTCACAGCGATACTATAGAATGGATTGAGTTTATACGTTTATTTTTATGCGATTTTCCAACAAAAATATATCATTTAACGTTATCGCTTAAAACAACTCAGTAAATTACTGTGGGGCGGTAGCATCGGCTTCCTTGTTTTCAACAACGATATCCTGCTCGAAAGACTGTGTAATATTCTTAATGGCACAGTTATTGAATCCATTAAAGACAAGAGCCTTTGAACTCTTCTGGATAACGAGAAGGTTCTTGAGTGGTCTCCATGTAGCGGCATTTACTGTAGCATTAGCACCAGCCGCGGCGTTTCCAGTGTTGTCAATAATTGTAGAAGTAAAGAATGAATTTATAGGAACTACAGTTGTCTGGGTATTGCCGGCAGTGATATTACCGGATTCATTAGACATACCGGAACCGAAGTTAATGGAGATACGGAGGTTAGAGCCTGTGGTAAGTCTGCTGAAAGCACGGACCGGAATAGCAATACCGAAACCGGAGAACATCCAATCTTCGAATGTCTGTGCCTTCTCTTCAATAACTCCATGATAGTAACGGCATTCCTTATAATCATTATATGCAGTGGTGAAATCGTATAATGGATATGCTTCAGTAGATGCGGATGGCTTTCCAGTACCATCTGTCACAACATTTTTAACTAATACGGAACCGACTGGACTTGTCATGGTAAGTCCGGCATTTGCAGCGCTCGTAACTTCATCATATGTACGCATGTAAAGGATTTCACCATCGGCTTCTACGACGATTCTACGAATATCCATGAAACGGTAATCCATAGGAGTATGAGCAACAAAGTTAGCAAACTGTGGCTTCATTCTGTTATTTTTAGTAAGAGTGATGCCGCTATACGCGTTGTTAGAGATGGCATGTGGAAGAGCAATATAAATCATATCCGTTTCGAACTGAGTCTGGAGTGGGATATATATATCGACCTGTTGGTCAGCACCAATAGAAGTGACGCCCTGGAAGTTGTAATTAACATCATCAATGATTTCCACGACCTGCTTAGCATAAACGTTGTTTAGTTTGGCAATCATATCAACGTTGATAGTATATGTAATAGTATTAAGGAAGAACTGACTAAACTTATCAACGATTGGAGATACACCGGCGCCATCCATGATACCGGTAAAACCGGCAGAATCGAAAGTAATATATACCTTAACATCCTGACCGAAAATTGGCTTCATGTTCTCGATTGGGAATAAATCTGCAAGCTTAAGTGTAACCGTGAAGCCAGTTTTGCCTCCCTTATCATAGAAGACAGTACCTGGGTTACCAACCGGTGCGTCAGCGTCCCATGCAGCACCAGAAGCGGCAACTGGGTTAACAGCAGGACGATATAAATCGTTTGGAGCATCTGCATTTCTTGGGTATCCCTGCTGCTCAAGGGAACCGTTCTTAATATCATGAACGGACTGTGAAAAGATTTCACGATACTTAGCGAGCAGTGCTGGGGTCTGGATGGTATAAACGTTTGTACCGCCGATAGAAAGGGCAACCTTATTCATGCACTTAAGAATCCAGAGTGGACCAGCTCTAAGTGGAAGGTCGAGTGATTTATTAAGTTCGCCGGCGATAGTGAAATAACATTCAGCGAGGTTAAGAAGGCACGACTGGGAAGCGGCAATTCTAAACTCGGCTTCGAGCGATGGTGTAAACGCACTACCGACGATTGGAGTAGTAGCATTGAGCTTAGTATTTCTGCGAGCAGAGGTAACGGCATTACGAGTGTATTGACTTTCTGGAATATACTCCAGAAGGTCTTCGTAATTGGGGATGTTCCTTATACTGATAGACATTTCAGAAATATAAAAACAATTAGTCGCGTTTCGCGTTTGTTATAGCAGCTCTACTATCTCGAACCATATATTAAAATCTGTAGTACTGCCTGGTAAGACCGTTAGCTCATTATTATTATCGTCGCGCATTTCAACCACAAAGTTATTGACTACGGTAGTACTATTCAGTGGGAATAAAATGGGCTGGTTAGCCGCATAATCTACCATGTCAAACGGATTAACGGCAGCGCTTACCGATGATATAGCGGAGGTGGACTGAAGCCTACCATCACTGGTCTGTATAAACGATGCATTTCCTGCAAGAGAACATGAAAGAACTATAGAGTTGAATCGTGAAACGCTTGGCATCTGGTCACTAGTGTATGTGCCGCCGTAGATGTTATTACCTATAAGCTCATGCGCAAAACCGAAATACATAGTATCTAAACATCCACCGCTCATGTTAATACTTGTAATATTATTGTCTAACTTGAAATCGAGCCTACCATACGAGTTGATTGATAGTTTAACCGAATAATCGGGCTCTTCAGTGTTAAATACGCGCTGGCAGCATTCACTGAACCAAGTATAAAGATTAGTCAGTTCAACCATAGCCGGAGTGGGGAATATCGTTTCTGGTAACTGCTGACCATTAATCGTCCATGTACTACCCGGACTGAATACGATTGGCTCGGTTACGTTGCAGAATACATTAGAGAAGCGGAACGATAGTAGCTTCAGATAGTACTGCTTATTGGGATTCAAGTTTAACGGTATATCCAGTTGTACATTATTCCTTGTACCAGACGATTTGAGTATAAAGGAACGTACCACAGCTTCATGAACCATTTATGAGATGTAACATATAAAAATATGCCCATGATGTTAGTCATTTCATTGGCTTTTCATCAACGATTTTCTCTTTTTTGTTATCTGTTTTACTGAGCTTCAATGGGAGCGCGTTTAATAGATTTATACGTAATGATTGCGCTTTAAGCCATTCAATTAACTCAGTTCTATTGGTATACCTAGAACGTAGGTACCTATCCGTATATTCAGTAATGGTATCGCATAAAACGGAATCGATTTCACGAATTGCGCTTTCCTGAACATATAAACGACGATATGTCTGGGCTGTGATGTATTTTTTGTCTTTAATGATTTGCATATAATCTCTAACAGCAGACGCGTTATCCGTATTGGTGAACTCGGGTAGGACGAACGGTTGTATGTCATAATCAAGCGATTCGATGAACGAACGACTAAATAGGTTTCCGTTAATGAATTTCTCGTAATCATTGGGCTTTTTGATAATCGCCATACGCTTTTCATTTATATCATCGATTACCTTGCTAATATCTATGTTAAACGGGTCTCGTTTCCTATCATAACGTTCCATTAACTGAACCAACTCGGATGTTACGCTTTTACGCGCATCATCTCTATCGGTATCATGGAAAATGACTTCTTTCTTGATATATTTCATCGCTTTCATAAAAATAATACATAACGACTCATTTCTATGTTCTCCGTTTAACAATATACGATTGCCTGCCCTCGTTTATGCCCATCGGGGTCGAAGCAATATTTAAGGGACAAGTGATATACATCCTCTAGCAGATTATATATATCGTTATACGCTAGATATAAGTCCTTAATACCGACTTTAATTGAATCAATCATGGATACCTTTTCACGACGTTCTATGCAGCCAATAGAGTTGAAACCTTTATTGATTCGGACTTCAGCGGGGGTACAACCGACGGTATAAGCGATAATCGTTATAAGGTCTTCCTTAGGCAGAACGATATGATTGGCGCTTAACTTACGGAGATATTTAGATTGGTGCTGGAGTGCCATGTTCGCGAAAGTTTGATGAACGATTCCTTCCAATTCACTACGATGTTTAGCCTGTTCATCAGCACCGATATCCATACCTCGTTCGACCACCATGGGACGATTGAGCACTGAGTCCATTGGCGGAGGAAACTGAGGCATAGCAGCCATGGCGGGGTTGACTGATGGATAACCCAATGCTCCTTCAGTTTGGAGTGGATACCCTGGAGGTTGCGACTGTTGCCCCATTTGAGTGCTAGTATTGGTGCCGTTATGCGTAGATGTATCACCGCCACGTTCAACTGATGAAACGTTAACGGTTATCGGTGTTTTCCCAACGGTTACGTTACGTATGACTGACGTCTGCGGACTATAATGAACTGATGCCATATTTGTGATGCGTAATACACAAAAATATGGGATACCGATATGCTTAATTACATAGGTTAGAACGATATTTCTCCTTCTATTGATAAGATGTTATAAGCGCACGGTACTGGAATAACATAGTAAGCGTATCTACCGGGACCGACTTAATGGTATCAACTAAAACGGTATCATTAAACGTTTCTTCATGAAAGAGATTCTTTAACTCAACTCCAGCAACGGCAGCCCAATCTGGTAGTTCATCTTTATTACTCGCTCTGACCGTTATAATATCTTTGGTATTCCATTTATGATAATTCAGTAGATATGATAGTAAAATCTGTCCGATAATGCAGGTTCCTCTAGTGAATTGCTGTGTATCGATGAAACTTCTATAGATAGCGAAACAACGGTCTTCATAAAACTCCCAGTTAATGTTATCCTCTTTAAGCATACCGAAGAGATTATCAACCTCCGACGCTAGCCATTTATTGGCTTCGATTAACTTATCTTTGTTATAATTAGTGATTATACGAATTTCGTCAAAGGAATCCCCTTTTGGTTTCCTTCGTTCAAGGATAGTCAATAAATCTTTATGTTTTATGTAATCAGTGAAATATTTAAGCGCAGGAACGTATCTATAATTATCCTCACCATCACTACGAATATATGTCATGAGAGACCAAGAGTTATACCCGTTTGGATTGGCTTTCTTATCGGACATAGCCGTCATGGCATTCAGTACAATGGCAGTAGGATTAACTTGAATAATTCGAGAGATTTCCTTAATGATTTCGTTAAATGTTGTTGGTTTCTTGTTAAGAACATTAATGTATGCCATTCCTGCAGTAAGATAATACAATTCACTATCATTGAACCCATCTGACTCGGTACGGAAAAGGCGACCCAGATTAACGACAGATTCAAGGATTCCATTATAAAGATATGGCTTCATAGTATTTCGTATATCAGATGCATTTTTTAATAGTTTCTTTCTATCGATGAACCTAGCGGATATATACTTATTAGTATATGCCGCTATATGCTCAATATCATCTAAGCAATAACCGTCTGTGTTATTAACGAGCTCATATATGATTCTGCCGTACCATTTATTGATAAAACGGCTTTCCAATGGTATGATACCATAAACGGCTAAACAGAACCTATCGGCTTCAGAGATATCCCGTTCTATGAACGTTTTAACCTCTTGCACCTGAAGGAACTCCTGTTTAAATAAACCGTTACGGATTAAGAACTTAACGTAGCGGTCTGTCATCGCTAAACGCACATCTTTCATGGAGTTACTATTATCGGTTCTAGTACGGACAATCCACTCACGATATCCATCAACGAAAGCGATATCGTTATAAGTGAATGTTAGCATAAGAAATTCTTCATCAGTAGCACAATTTTCGTACCTATCGATCGATGATTCCATTTGAATGATGGAAAACGCAAAAATATATAAATAACATTTCACAGAACGGTTATATCGATGTGCTTTCTATTTTCTCCCATTCGAATATAAACTTATCAGAACAACATTTAACGAAAGCGCAGGAGTTGATAAGCTTTTGTATCTTCGCTAGATACTCAGGCGTTTTGATTAACTTCCGACGCTTCTTTATAGCGCATATCCTTTCATATGGTACCTTAGCCATATACAATAAACGAGATGCTGAAATATATAATCCGTTATCCGTGCGCGCTATCTTGGGGTTGTAATGGACCTTCAGTTCGCCGCTCGGACGTATAGATATCTCTACGGTATCCAATGATAAATCGAACTCACGATATTCATTAACGGTATGCCTGTTAGGGTTACCGATAGGCGTATAAACGTATAATTCATCATCATCAATGAGAGCATTTGTACCTGGAATTGAACGTAACTTCTCAGGCAGTTCTTCGGTAACTAGAGTGCGAAAATACTTATCACGTTTGGCTTTGTTCTTATTGTTTTCGCTTACCGTAACCCACCTTAAGTTAGATAGTAAATTGTTATGCGTATTACGGTCTATATGGTCAACTACCATACCGGCAGCATAAACGGGGTGCAGTGTTGACATATATAAACGATGTATATTAATGGGCTTGTGGTCAAGCATAATCTTTACATAATCCTCGAAATATTTAGGAGTAATACGGACAATATGACCACTTTCTATATGCCGGATAGGATATGGATATTTCATATGCAACGGTGTGTGCGGTACATCACATTCATCGATTAAACCGAGCTCAAAGCACGGATGACCCATGACTGGAACCCATTTAACGACGGCATCGATGTTATGTATAACTGGACCGTTATACTTACGCGATTTCTTGGTAGCCGTTAATGGATTAGCGTTAACGGCTGCACCCTTAACGGATTTGATTGTTTTTGGAGCTGTTGAAGCGGAATGCTTAACTGACATAATGATTTGAGAAAAATAAAAAACGAATATGTTAGATTGGATAATTATGCAAGGAACGCTTTAAGTGCTGCTAATGAAGCCCCGTTATCGAGCTCTTTTTTGGCTTTTCCACCAAGGTTTATTCTTCCACCATCACCTAAATGGATGCGTCCTGATTGTTTATCAGAAGAGGATTTTCCTTTATACATATCCAACATCTTACCACCAAGATTGATTCTACCACTATCGCCGAGATGTATGCGTCCGGATGTGTTATCAGTTAATGAAATACCACCGCAACGACCCGTTTCTTCACCAGCTCCAAGGAAAATGCGACCTCCAGTATTATCAATAGATTTAGGAGCATTGGGTAATTCGTTACGGAGTTTAGCAGGAATTGTAAGACGTTTAGCGTTGATATCATTAGCGAATATAGCGTAAGGCGCTGCTTTCTTAAACGCAGCCCAGTCACGAGCATAACGCATTCTGTCTGTCTGTGATGTACCGATTGGACGTTCAAATCGCTTGAAGTTAAGACGTTTAATGTTATCCATTATAGCGCCGGCAGTTCCTGATGAAACCTTAGGACGAACTGCATCAAACAACTCCTGCGCCTTCTCTTTAACATCGAGCATTCCTTTCTTGATATCACCGATGTTAGCAAGCTCAGATGTAACCGCGTTAATGTCTTTATTCTTAACGCCATCGACCACACGCTTACCAGAATCGATAATCTTTGAACTGACATCCTTAGCGGACTTAGCAGTCATTTCTGCCCTGTCTATAACATCATCGGCTATCTTCGTTGCTTTATTAATGGATGGACCGATAACTGGTATCTTTTCAACGATGCCACGAACAATTGGATTATTAGCAGCAACATCTACAACTTTCTTAGCAACACCCCATACCTTGGTAGCAACAGGTTTTACAGCACCCCAGACCTTCTGTGCACCAGATTTGATTTTACGTCCAAGGTTCTTGAAAAAGCTCTTAAGAGAGCCTGACTTCTGTAGGCGTTTAACGGCGCCTGATGTTAACTTTATTCTTCCACCGTAGAGAGCATTTATTGGAGTGATTACACGGGCTCTGTCAGACCTTCTCAACTCCGCCATAGATGGTGCGGTTGAGTTGAATAAATATTTGGATTGGCGGCGGTACCGTAGTGCATTATCTAAGTACATTTCGTTAATACAAAAACGAAACAAACGTAACGTGGTATAGATGTTAAAAATACAATAACGACGTCCCTTATTCCGGCGTTTAACGAATATCAAAGGATGTCTAACATGAGGGTTGGTAAGTTCAACCTATCCAAGAACTCTCAACGTATAGAGCACTGCGATTTGGATAGTATATTACTCGGGACCGATGAAACGCGCGACATCAACGAGTACTATGGTATATATAAGATTAATATGTTAGTTGCTGGAGGTAGTGGCAGTGGAAAGACCACATTTATATTGGATAACCTTTTCGGTAAAATCATTGAAGCGGATGCAATTTTCTTATTCGCTCCATATGAAACTATTACCAGCGGTCTTTATAAGAAACTCATTCAAGCAGCTGCAGAAAGGAGAGATAAACCGAAAAAGCGTTATCAGAACATAGATGAGATAGGCTTAAATATCCGCAGAAAAGATGATGATGAAAGCAAGGGCGGTAATGTTTCTGCTCCACAGTTACCATTCAAGATAATTGCGTTTGACATATCCAAGAAAACTGATGTCATTACTGGAGCCGGGGAATCGAATGGCAAGTTTACGTATTACGAAGGGATGCCAACATTATCTGATTTGTTTATGATTAAGAAGCAAAAGGGAATCGATAAACCGTTGCTCATTTTCGATGATTTCGTTAATATATTAGACAATAAGAGATGGTCAGAATACTATAGATATATACATAACGGTTCTAGGTTAAACGCATCTATTGTTTCTTGTGTGCAGTCCATAAATAGAATTCCACCACAAGTTCGTTCAAGCTATACCATTGTAGCTATATTCCCTCACTATCTTGCTAAATCGGTATGCCATTCTTTGTTAACAAATACTGTGGTCAATTCCCAGTTAACGAAAGAGAATATCAATGAACTGCTCTCCTTTGTACGAAAAGTCAATAAACCACACACTCCACTGATTATCATAGGAGGTGGCGTAGATGAACACCGTTCTATCATGTTCAGTAATAGTTTTATCAATTTCAATGATACGGACGATGATTCCAGTGAGGATGATATGGGGATGGAGGAATATTAATGTGTTTATTTTTATGGTTACCATTTGTATCACCTCAGTCAGTCGCTAGCGCTCCTTCCTTCGGCTCGACGTCGCGAGTAAAAAATGAATCAATGAAAATGGTGAAATCATTACAAAAAAATACAATGAAATGGCACGATTTGGTGACCTTTTAAAGAATACATAATTAGACAGAAGATGAAAACGCACTTTAATGGATTCAGTAAGATATATTACCGTAAACACTTGTCCGTGAAGAGAGAACAGAGAACAGAGCACATTGAACACATAACGTTAATCGCTCCAGTCGGACCTGGAGGCGCTCCAGTCGGTCCGCACATCACTTTATCTATAATGAAAAAATATATAAGGATTC
>JAEIGA010004564.1_pt1 | contig 21399 bp, 21 predicted proteins | sample 9270691 | NCBI WGS metagenome assembly JAEIGA01 (sample SAMN17057246, study PRJNA624740) | gut metagenome | biome: biome; isolation source: fecal sample | host: Bos grunniens | place: China: Xizang | collected 2019 | reverse complement strand
ATATGTTGGGCGGTCATACTGCGCAAATGGCGGACAGAATGAGTGCGGAAATAAAACGCACAATGGTAATTCAGGCGCTGGGTGTGGGTTTAATGGTCGCAGGTGGTAATCCTGCGCTTGGGGCAGGGGTTCTGGCGGGGGCTGGTGGCGTTGCCCAGCAATCTATGTTGGCGTTTACGCGTGACGAAGAACGCATCGCGGACAATATGGGCGTTGATTTAATGGTGCGCGCGAATCAAAATCCAAATGGCTTTATAACTGTTTTTGAGCAGATGCGTGATATGACGGGTGCGCTGGAATCTAAAATAAATCCAAATCGTATAAATCATCCATTAACGGGCGAACGGTTATCTAATGTCAAAATGCGAATTCAAGAAATTGCGCCTGATTACAAATCAGATAAAAAAACATCAGATGCGCGTACCCATAAATATGAACTTGTTCGCGCAAAGTTAATTGGGTATCTGGATTCAGAAAAAAAGGTTTTAGAAAAATACCCATATGCTGATAAATCAGATGCGGCAATATATGCGCGCGCAATTGCGAATATGCGCGGTGGCAATCTGAGTGGTGCAAAAATGGGTGCCCAAACATTGGTGTCCAGACATCCTAAAAACCCGTATTTTTATGAACTGTTGGGCGATATAGAATATCAGTTTGGGCACTATGACGACAGTGTTGATGCCTATGAATATGCGTTGGCGTTAACAGATAACGCACCCCAGATTGAAACTGCGCTGGCATTGGTTTTGACTGCGCGCAGGGGTGGTGGCGATATTGTGCGCGCGATTGAGTTGTGCAAGCGTGCATTGTTGGCCCAACCTGCGCCGTTAACATATTGGGTTCTGGCGCGCGCCTATGGCGATGAAGACGCAGGGCGCAACGCATGGGCGATGGCAGAATATTACAATATGCTGTCGCGCACAGACGAAGCGCAAAAATATGCAAAAATTGCGCGCAAAAAATTAGATAAAAAATCCCCAGAATACATAAAATCTGGGGAATTGTTGAAATAGTTTTTTATTAAGAAAATATGTCTGTTGCCCCTTGAAAAGTTTTTTTGCATAACTATATGGTGTGTAAGCAAAAATTTTTTAAGGAGCAAAATATGGGAAAAGTAATTGGTATTGATTTAGGAACAACAAATTCCGCCATGGCGTTCATGGATGGTTCAGACCCAAAAATTATCGAAAATTCCGAAGGTCAGCGCACAACACCATCTGTTGTTGCATTGACATCTGGTGGCGAACAGTTGGTCGGCATTACTGCCAAGAACCAGGCTGTCACAAATCCAGAAAACACAATTTATGAAATCAAGCGTTTAATGGGCTTGCGTTTTGACAGTCCTGCTGTTCGTGAAATTGCAGCGCGCGTTCCATATAAAATTGTTGCAGGCGACAACGGTGACGCATGGGTTGAAATGGATGGTAAAAAATATGCGCCATCTCAGATTTCTGCAATGATTTTGGCAAAATTAAAGAAAGATGCAGAAAGCTATCTGGGCGAAACTGTCACAGACGCAGTTATCACAGTTCCTGCATACTTTAACGATTCCCAGCGTCAGGCAACCAAAGACGCAGGTCGCATCGCAGGCTTAAATGTTTTGCGTATTGTTAACGAACCAACAGCTGCGGCGTTGGCGTATGGCTTGGATAAAGGCAAAGACGGCACAATTGCTGTTTATGACCTTGGGGGTGGTACATTTGACGTATCTATCTTGGAAATTGTTGATGGCGTATTCGAAGTAAAATCGACCAATGGCGACACAGCGTTGGGTGGTTCTGACTTTGACGCGCGCATTTTGGAACACTTGATTGCAGAATTCAAGGCGCAATCTGGTATTGATTTATCTGGCGACAAATTGGCATTGCAACGCTTGAAAGAAGCGGCAGAAAAAGCAAAAATCGAATTATCATCTAAAACATCAACAGATATCAATCTGCCTTATTTGACAGCTGATGCAACAGGGCCAAAGCATTTTAACACAACATTGACCCGTGCAAAATTGGAATCATTGGTTGCGGACTTGATTGAACGCACCATTGAACCATGCAAAAAGGCATTAAAAGACGCAGGTTTGGACAAATCACAAATCAACGAAGTAATCTTGGTTGGTGGTCAAACTCGTATGCCAAAAGTTGCAGAAACAGTAAAAGAATTCTTTGGTCGTGAACCACACAAGGGCGTAAACCCAGACGAAGTTGTTGGTATGGGGGCTGCAATTCAAGGTGGTGTTTTAAAAGGCGATGTCAAAGATGTATTGTTGTTAGATGTCACACCATTGTCATTGGGTATTGAAACATTAGGTGGCGTATTTACACGCTTAATCGACCGCAACACAACAATCCCAACCAAGAAATCTCAGGTTTTCAGTACAGCTGAAGATAATCAGTCTGCTGTGACAATTCGCGTATTCCAAGGCGAACGTGATATGGCGGCAGATAATAAATTGTTGGGTCAATTTAATCTGGAAGGTATTGCGCCTGCGCCACGTGGTATGCCACAAATCGAAGTATCTTTTGATATTGACGCGAACGGTATTGTGCATGTTTCTGCCAAAGACAAAGGAACCGGCAAAGAACAGGCTATTTCGATTAAATCTGACGGCGGCCTAAGCGAAGATGAAATCAAGCGTATGGTTGACGAAGCGGCTGCAAACGCCGAAGCGGACAAACTGAAACGCGAATTGGCCGAAGCAAAAAATACCGCCGAAACAGCAATCTTCAGCATTGAAAAATCGTTAAAAGAACATGGCGATAAAATCAGTGAAGACGAAAAGAAATCTATCGAAGAAGCCAAGCAGGCATTAAGCGATGAATTGGCCAAGGCGGACGCAACAGCTCAATCATTGAAAGAAAAAACAGACGCATTGTCTGAACGCGCAATGAAATTGGGTGAAGCGGTCTATAAAGCGGCCCAGGCTGAACAGGCCGCCGCAGAAGAAGGTCAGAAAAAGAACGAAGACGGCACCGTCGACGCAGACTTTTCTGAAAAGAAATAACAAAACGCCCGTTTGGGCGTTTTTTACCGGGGCAGACGGCTAACCTCTAATATATTTTTCCCTTGTGTTTGGCTGTATGCTTGGTATGATGATTGACGAAACCAAAGGGTATTAATTAATATGTATCAAGAAAAAGTTATTAAAATATTAGAAAATCAGTTGGGGGTTGTATCAATTATCCCCAGCGATTATTTGTCATTGAATTTAGCGATGGATTCATTGGATGTGGCATTGGTTGCCAACGCCATAGAATATGAATTTAAATTACCGCAGGACAGCATTTTAAATTATATGTCTGAAAATTTTCAAAATATTACGGTCGAAGATTTATCAAATTTTGTCGGTTTAGCGCGTCAACCATTAAAACGTTCTGGGCCAAAGAAAAAGAAACAAATTCCAGCATTAACAAACGCGCAATTAAAAGAGTTGTATCATAGATTCGAAGAAAAACAGCGATAAAAAACGCCCAAACGGGCGTTTTTTTTATTATGGAAAGCGTTGACTGTGTGCATTCATATAAGCCGTTAAATCCGGCGCTGTCGCCTTTGATTTTCTGCGGAAAATGTTAAATGTTTTGGATTCTGTGCCGTTCGCCAAATTCCAGAATTCGAATAATTCCGCCATAGCGTCGTGTGTAGCTGTGTCCTTGTACTCGTTCGAGTCCTTTACGTCTTTTTCCAAATTTTGTCCGGTAATTTTTTTGCCGCTGGATTTATAGGCGTTTTTTGCCATGTTTGCGATTTCAAACACCCCCAATGCGGCAAAACGAAGTGTTTTATCCAACGCGCCCATCATATTTCCCATAAATGCATTCTCTTTGGCCAATGATGTGCCGGAAAAGATTTTAAATTCCGCTTTGCGTAAATCGTTACGCACAGATGAAGACACGGCGCTATAACGCATAACAGCCAATGTTTCCAACAACACCTTGGCTTCGTCTTTTCTTCCTTCGTGCACGGCATCCAATACAATTTGTTGCACCATTTGGCGCATATCGCGTCCATTGCGCAGGGCATCTTTGAAATAGCCGACTTTAGATATTTTTTCTAATTCTTTTATCCCCCAGTCTATTTTTTCTTTTGTGCCTGGTGCGACAGAATTTTGAACAGATTTCATACTGTCCAACAGCTTTTCCATGCCGTCTGTTGCCTTGACGCCTTTTTTATTAATCAGGGCGCCAACCATATCTTTTGCCTCGGGGCATTGGTAATTATGTCTGTTATGCTTTGATGCCAGTTTGCCAACGGTTTCGGTCAAATATTTGTCGACATTATCTTTTGCGCGCTGAAAGGCATTTTTTCTATAGCTAAATTTGTGATCCAGCTTGGTCTTACCCTCGTTATAGTTTGCTTTTTCTGCACCCTTGTTATAAAAGGTGTTGATGTCGCCAGCATGCGGTAAAACTTTATCCCTCAGTTTTTTATTTGACGCCAACTGTTCAAACATTTCTTGCAGCGGTTTATCCAATCGGGTTGTACTTGGCGGATTTGAAACACGGTCATCGTTGTCTGTGACCAAGTCGTATAAAACATATTGATTTACGCCATTTGATTTCAGAGAGTCTGGAATATAATCCTTTAAATCTGCATATTCGCTGTCCCCAAGTCTTTGCATGTCCAATAAAAATTGTGCAAGTAATTGTTTTTTTGTGTCATCACTTTTGTAAGAGCCGTCTCTCAGAGCGTCCTTCAAGTTTTGTAGTTTTGTTTTTTCCATTCCCATTTTTGCGGAATAGTCGTTTTCGTGCCCGTCAAGCGCATTGGCTATTTCGGATGCGGCTTTTGAAGGAATCATTCCAGACTTGGAAAGTTCTTCACTTAATTTATCAAATGCTTCACGATTCAGCGAGTCTTCTTGCAGAAAAACCGGCAGCAATGGAATCAGTTTTTCGCCGTTGGACAAATACTCCAAATTGCTCAATTTGGATAAAAAAGTTGAACATATTTCGTGCGTTTTTATATTCGTTTTATAGGTGCCGTCATCCAAACCCTTTGCCAGGGTTTTAAGGTCTTTTTCTGGGATGCCCAAAACCTGACTATAATCGTTCAGGTTGGTTTCTATTGCCGTCGCAATTTCTTTCGCGTGGGCATCAAACCCTTTAAAACGATATTGGCCAACCTCGGTATTATATTTATTAATAAAATCCGTGACAGCACTGTCGCTTTTTAAATCTTCGTCTTCGGACAGGGTTTGAAACCAATCTTGCAACCGTTCATATATTTCTTTTTTGTCGTTAGCGTCTGAAATCTTTGAAAAATTTAATTTATCTGGAACTGTATTGTTCTTTATGGCTTTCATATAGTCAGACCATTTTTCCAGGTCGCTGCTCAGCAAGGATTTTTTATGCAACTCAAAAAACTTATCCCTTTGGGATTGTGGCATCTGTTTCAGAGAATAAAACTGTGCCAAATTTTCTAAAAACTTTTGTGCGTCTGAACTTAATCTCGCCATATTTATACCTCTTATCACCAACAGAATAATTATAGTGCATTTTTGCCTGTTTTTCAATATGTGCTGGACATTTTTATCAAAAAATATGTATAATTTTTAATCAAAGGACGTTTTTTTTGAAAAGATTGTTGTTTTCTTTGTATGGATTTGCGTTTTTTAACAAATTTTTATTGTTAACGCCGGTCTATGCAATTTTTATGCAGCAAAATGGATTAAGCGATTTTCAGCTGTCTACAATGTTTATTGTTTCTGCGGCTGCTACGATTATGGGGCAAATGCCAATAACATTTATTACTAACCGCATTGGTCAGCGTTGGGCAATGATTTTTGGTCAATTTTTAAAGATGGTCGCAATTCTTTTGTGGTTGGCGTGGCCAACATATGCAGGCTTTGTGGTTGGTATGGTGCTGTGGGGACTTCAGGCCGGTTTTCGCAGTGTCGCATACGAAGGTCTTGTATATGACAGTGTGGCATCCCACGGTGGCGCAGATGAATATACCCGAATTTTGGGCCGGAAATCTACATATGAATCAATTGGTACTGCAATGTCGGCAATGGGGTCTTTGTTGATGTTTATGGGATACGATTGGGTCACATGGGCATCAGTAGTGGCAATTTTAATATCGATTGTGTGTTTGTTGGCGGTTCGGTATACTGCGCCAATTAATATGCGGCCTAAGAAAACCCAGTTTACCAAATTGTTACGCAGCGGCTTTCGTGTGTGTCTAAAAACACCGTGCCTGATGTCTGTTATGATTTTAACTTTGTTGGTGGTAAATATTCCGTATATGGACGATTTTTTAAGCCCGTTGGGGTTGCAGCTGGGATTGCCAACAGAATATGTTGGTATATTGTCGTTCTTTTTGCTGGGGTGTGCCACCTTGGGCCAACGTTTTGCATATAAGTTTACACATCTGCCCGATTGGTTTTTGTATTCGCTGATTGGGGTTGTTGGCGTACTGTATATGTGCTTTGCGCTGGTATACGATATTAATGCATTGTGGTTAATGGGTGTGGCGTATATATTGTTTTATGGAATCTATACATTGCTGTATGCCAGATTTCAAAATATGATACCGTTGGGACATCGGTCTGTGGTGTTGTCGCTGTATACGACATTGATGTATGTGATATACATTGTGGTTTGTGGAGTTATTGGCCTTGGTGCAAAATTTGGCAGCTGGGCATTCAGTATATTTATACTTGGGGTAATGATGTTGGTTATCTGCGGTTGGGCAATTGTTCAACTGCGTACAAAATGTGTGTTGCCTGAAATGACCGACGAAGAGTAGGGATGTGTTCCTGTACATATTGCCGTATAAATTTTGTAAAATGTGCGTATGAAAATAAATTTACGCACAATTTTATTAAAGTCTTTGCCGTATTTAATGTCTATTGCAGGTGGCATTGTGCTGTATACAGGTGCTATTGATAACGCACCAAATGGCAACATTCGTGATTTAGTTATAAATGTTTCTGCGTCATTGTTGTCTATCCCATTGGTGTTTTTGCTGTATGATTACACAAACAGTCGGGTTAACAGCCAAATGCGCCGTCATATGGCAGACAGCATAGGTGACAAATTGAATTCATTAATGCTGAATCTGATAACGGTATTGCGTGAATCTATGTCTGTTCGGTCTAAATTAACTGTTGAAAATCTAAATCGTATGTTGATGTGGCGCGCGTCTGAAATTTCACGCCGAATAAAGATTACACCATCTGTGTTGGAAAAATTGCATGCGTGTCATAATGAACTGGACGGATTACTGTTTCATAACAGCCAATCAGATGTAATTGGGGCTCAGCAAGTTCAGATATTGTCATCGTTGGCGCGCGAAATTACGCATTTGATAAATGAAAACAAGTTCCATAAAAACCGTCATCTTTCTGCAAAATATACAGAAAATATAATGTCGCGCATACTTGATTGGCTTGATTCAGATACTGTTGCGGCGGTAATGCTTGGCAATCATTTGGCGGAAACAATTGGACCAGGGGCAGTCACATTAAAAGACAAAAAACAAGAAAAGACAAAAAAATAAAAAAATCATGTTTTTTTCTTGCTTTTTATAAAAATATATGTCAAAATTCCCCCCGAACCGCGGAAACAGAACTTATGTTCTTGCTTTCCGGGTCCGGTTTTGGGGACATAGCTCAGTTGGTAGAGCAAATGACTTTTAATCATTGGGTCCAGGGTTCGAGTCCCTGTGTCCCCACCAGAAATAAAACAACGCCGGATGGCGTTTTTTTATTTTTGTATGGGGCGCGGACGAGAACCCGTAAAAGGGTTCGACTTTGAGTAAAAGAGCCAAGCTGTGCGCTGGCGATTTGTCAGGAATGGCCCGCAGCCGGTGCCTTGCACCGTGCGAGGGAGTCCCTGTGTCCCCACCAGAAATAAAACAACGCCGAATGGCGTTTTTTATTTTGCTATGTATTTGCAATTCATGGAATTGATTTTTATACAAAAGTGTTCTAAGATATATCAAAGGATGCGTCGCCATGAAAGAAATTGAAATCTTGGTTCAGGTCTTTGCAGATGAAAATACTGTTTTGCAAAAATTGTCTGAATTTGAATTCTTGGGCGACAAACGAACGGTTGATACATACTATTATGACCCATTGCGTCCCGAATTACAGCCGGACAGCAACGGCCGCCTGTATGCATGCTGTCGTACACGTCAAAAAGACGGGGTGAATTATATCACATATAAAAACGACCATTTTGATGGCGATACATGGCTTTATTCTGATGAAACTGAAACAACCGTTGCAGACATGTCTACCCTGTGTGAAATTATGCATGCGCTGGGACTGCGTGAATTGATAAAAATTGATAATCTGAAACGAACATATCGTGCCGGCGATTACACAATTGAATTTGAAACTGTGGCAGATCTGGGGCTGTTTTTAGAAGTGGAATATTGTACCGCCGATGATATAGATGTAGCGCAAATAAAATCACAGATTCAATCCTTTATTGATAATTTGGGATTTGCTGTATCGCCAGAAATGAATGCAGGCAAGCCAGAGCTGATGCTGCGTAAGAAAACGCAAATTAAATAACGACCAAGGGGGTGGGCATGATATTTTTTCATCGTAAAGAAAAATTACCTAAATCGGTTATGTCTGGGTGGTTACCATCTGTTGACGGTCATCAGATATATTACCATACATACGGTAATCCGGCGGGTGCACCTGTTTTGTGTTTTCATGGCGGCCCTGGTGGTTCGTCCAAGGCAAAGCATGCTGCGCGTTTTAATTTAAAAAAATATTATGTTATATTATTTGATCAGCGTGGCTGTGGCAAATCAAAGTACACAGACTTGTTATATAAAAACACACCGGCTGATGCGGTGGTTGATGGAATGCGTCTGTTGGAACATTTGGGGATAGGTGGTCCTGTGATTGTCAATGGTGGGTCATACGGTTCGTTGGTTGCATTATTGTTTGCTCAGAAATATCCGAAAATAGTTTCGAAAATTTGGGTTGCTTCTATTTTCTTGGGTCGTCGTCACGATGTCCAAGATTGGCAAGAACGCGATGCTATGCGTTTTTATCCAGATTTTATTACTAAATTGCAAAAAATGGCGGGCAAGAAATCTATATCAGAATATTTTGCGTCTTTACTATTTTCAGGGCAGCCATCTCAAGAGCGTCGTGCGTTGCAATATTATGGTTCCTTGGAATGTATTGTTGGTGCGCTGGAACCGTCTTTTTCATTGCCGGATGACGCAGATTATACAGATGAATTGCGTTCGCTGAAAATCATGGCAAATATGACTGTAAATAATTTCTTTATGCAGGATAATCAAATTATAAAAAATGCGTCCAAGATAAAACATATTCCAACAGTTATTGTACATAATCGCTTGGATATGTGCTGTCCGTTTGAACAGGCGTGGCAGCTGCATAACGCATTGCCAGTATCAGAATTGATTGTCGTCCCATCGCATGGTCATGGCAGCGATAAAATGAACGAAGTATTAAAGCAATTATACGGTTAAACAGCGCAAGGATTACAGATGCCAAAAGTAAAAAAGATATTTACCGAATATGGTTTAGATTTTGATAACAACAGGTTTGGTTTTGGGCGCAGTACAGAAATAGAATATTCTGATGGTACTGAAATGCGGACGCACGAACATATAAAAATAAATAAAATTCACGCGCGTTATTTTCGTGTTTGGATAGCTAAGATAGTGTTTGTCTTTGATTCTGACAGACCACACTTGTCAATGCGTAAAAAAAGTCGTTGGAACTTTAAAATAGTATACGGCAAAAGTGGAATATAAACAAAAAAGGAAGCAAAATGGCAGAACGTGCAATGTTTAAGGGGGTAATCAACCTGATTATAAAGCAAGACGACAAAGTCTTACTGTTCTTCCGCAATGATGGTTTCTTTAATTATGATGGTGGTTGGTGGGTTTTGCCTGCCGGACATATAGAGCAGGGCGAAACCGCGCGTGACGCCGCCATACGCGAAGCCAAAGAAGAATTGGATATCGACATTACACCAGATGACATTAAATGCGTACATGTCACCAGCAATCTGGCCAGTCGTACAGAATCTTTTGATTTCTTTTTCGAGGTATCAAAATACACTGGTACAATTCGCAATTGCGAAGGGGATAAATGTGCAGATATGCAATACTTTACATTGGCTGAGGTAGCAAACCTAAAAAACGTTGTTTCAACCACACGTATATCATTGGCAGGTCTTGCCCGTGGCGAAATATATTCCGAATGTAAATCATATCGCAGCGGCAGCAAGGAACAGAAATGAAAATTTTTGTAACAAAAGAATACTTTGATAAGTCCCAACGGAAAGTTCGAGAGCTGCAAGAACGACTGGCCCAGATACGCAACGATAAGACGGCCGCATACACAGAAGACACAAACACATGGCATGATAATTTTGCCTATGAACATTTGACACGGGAAGAAAAGCAGACAGAAAAATTGGTCGCTGATTTATTGGCAGACCTGGACAATATGCTTGTCGTACCAAGAAATAAGCCGGCAACCACAGAAACAGTCGGTCTGTATTGCTGGGTATGCGTGACCCAAGAAAACGAAAATACTGGCGCAGAAACAGAATGCAGGCTGGGGATTGTGCCATTGGGGGCAGAAGACATACCACAACAAAAGTACGCATATAATATGCCACTGGTTCATCCCTTGGTCGGGTTATCAGTTGGGGATGAAATAACCATTCGTGTTCCGTCAGGCGAAATACATATGACGATTCAAACAATTGAACCCCTACAACCCCAGGAATAGAGATGATAAAAGATATCAGTTATTCTGCATATATTTTGCCGGTGCGTGATGGACAGGTTGCACTATTAAAATACGGCGAAAATGGATATGGTTTTATTGGTGGCAGGTTAGATGACGGCGAAGATTTCAAGACTGCGCTGCGCCGCGAACTGACCGAAGAGCTGGGCGAAACTGCATCTGTGTTGGCGGATAATGCGGTTGAAATTCCGGTGCCATACGCTTTTCATCATCCAAACCCCGAACGTGCGCAAAAGCGTGGCGCATGGGCCGAAGAACATCACTTTTTCATAGCGCACATTCCTGCTGATATGGGATTGGATTTTTGTGAAGAGCGTACCGAAGAAATCAAGGTCGTATGGATGTCACCCGATGATTTGTTGCACCCAGAAATTAATCCATTTGATGATATGCGCGAATTTTGCATGGCGCACATTTTGCCAAATCTGAATTGTCGCTTTTCGATGAGTCTGCGTCCCGAATATTATGAAATGCTAAAGTCTGGTGAAAAAGATATTGAACTGCGTCTGTATGATGAAAAGCGTCGCAGAATGCAAAATGGCGATTTGGTTTTGATTTATAACGCAAAAAATCCAGTCGAATACTTGCGTACACGGATTGTCCGTATGCATATTGCCCGTAGTTTTGCAGACTTGTCGGCCAAAATCAGTATGCCACGAACAGGTTTTGCCAGCCTAAATTCGCTGATGGCCGCAATCGCACAGCTTTATGACCCCGATGTGGAATCGAAATATGGTATAGTTGGTATAGAAATAGAAATTGTTGGTTGACAAAAGAAAAATATGTGCGATAATTGCAGGGATAAGAGGTATTAATATGGATTTTAAAAAATTAGAAGCTTATGAATTATTGCGTTGTCAAAACGGCACAAAAAACGAAATTCGCTGGCCAAACGGCAGATTGAAATTTCGTCGCATAGGTGGTCTCAGTGACTTCTATTTTGATGATGGCAAAAAGGCGGCAGATTTAGAATTGATTGGTTCTTCTGCTCTGTTGGGGCCGACATATGCGTTGACAACATGGTATAAAAACGGCGAACGTCAATTGCAGGCTACAGGATATCAGGGGCAAATGCCAACGTGGTATAATCTTTTCCGTAAAGATGGTACACGTCATACTTTTGTGTCCAAACATTTAGAGCGCCATTGGGATGTTCATGGCAATACAATTGTTTGCAGAGCCTTTGTTAATGGCGAGTGGAATAATTTATTGGCATTGGCGAAGCAGGTAAACCCGAATTCTTCTCAGCAGACATTGAACAAGGTTATAAACGAACTTATCTATACTATGCGTGGAAATTCAATGTTGCCACCGTATGAATCAGAATATGAATACAAGGCCAGAAAAAAATATATGATGAAGTTGTATATGGAAACAAAAAAGTCTCGTTAATAAAAGGCCCCAAACGGGGCATTTTTTATTGTTGTATTTTGTTGCCAGGTGTTATATATGTACAAATAAAAGGGGGCGTTATGCGGGTCAGTGCTGCGATTTTTAAATGTGGCGACAGTGTGTTGTTGATGCGGCGCGCATCAAATCAACCATTGGCAGGAATGTGGGAATATCCTGGGGGAAAATTCGAAAGCGGCGAAGATGGCGTTGTATGTTTGCGCCGCGAATTATCAGAAGAGCTGGGGATCGATGCAAAAATTGGCGCTTTAATTACCATTGCAAAACACAAAACAGATTCCGGCAAAGAAATTGAATTGTACGCCTATGATGTTTTGGGTTATACGGGCGAAATTCAATTGCGTGTGCACGATGATATGCATTGGGTGAAAGTGTCGGAGCTGTTGCTGCATCCGCAATTGCCGGCCGATTTATTGGTGTCGATGGCTTTGATAAATAAAAAATAAATAGTTTGACTTTTGGACCTATTTGGATAACATATGCAATGTTGCAAATATAATTTAATTTTTTTGTTCGGCACTTGTGGTAAGGCGCAGGACAAACAATAGCATCTTTTGGTATTGTTTGGCGCGTATTGCATGCACGATACGGATTAAGGGGTGTGTGATGAAGAATTTGATTGTTGGATGTGGAATTTCTGGGGCGGCGTTGGCGCGCATGTTGGCAGAATCCGGTGAACAGGTGACGATTATTGATTCCAAAGAACATATTGCTGGAAACATTTATGATTATTATCAGGACGGCATTTGCGTTCATAAATATGGCACCCACATTTTTCATACATCAAACAAGGCTGTTTGGGATTTTGTATCTCGTTTTTGTCAGTGGTACCCATATCAACATCAGGTTCGTGGGCTGATTGATGGTCAAATTGTACCAATTCCATTTAATTTAAATACATTGCACGCATTATTTCCAAAATCAATGGCGGATAAAATCGAACAAAAACTGTTGGATAATTTTGGCCTGAATGTAAAGGTGCCTATTCTGGAATTGCGCAAGAAAGACGACAAAGATTTGCAGTTTTTGGCACAGTATATTTATGAAAAAATTTTCTTGGAATACACATTAAAACAGTGGGGGCAAACGCCTGATGAAATTGACCCATCTGTTTCTGGTCGCGTGCCGGTATATGTATCGCGCGACAATCGTTATTTCCAAGATAAATACCAGGGTATTCCAATCGGTGGTTATACCGCAATGGTAAAGAAAATGTTGAACCATAAAAACATTACTGTGAAATTAAAGACCCCATTTAATAAAAATATGAAGTATGACCGTCTGTTTTGGTCGGGCAGTATTGATGAATTCTTTGATTATCAGTACGGTGAATTACCATATCGCAGTGAACGGTTTGAATTTATTTCATTCCCATATTCAAAATTCCAAGATGTGGCGGTTGTAAACTATCCTTGCAATTATGAATTTACCAGAATTGGGGAATACAAATATTTCTTGAACGATCAGTCGCCAAAAACAATTGTTTCGTACGAATTTCCAGAACCATTTGAAAACGGAAAAAACGATCGTTATTATCCGATTGCCAACGATAAAAATGCGGCTTTGTACCAAAAGTATTTGAAACTGGCGGCCAAGCAGGGCAATGTGTATTTCTTTGGGCGTCTGGGGGATTACAAATATTATGATATGGACAAGGCGATTGCCCGATGCATTGATTTGTTCAAGGGGATAAAGCGATGATTTGTCCAAAGGTATCCGTTCTGGTTCCGTGTTATAATGTTGAAAAATATTTACCAGAATGTCTGGGTTCAATTGTAAATCAGACATTGCGTGATATTGAAATCATTTGTATTAATGACGGCAGTACGGATTCAACATTGGATATTATCAAATCTTATGCCGAACAAGACAAACGGATTGTAATCATTGACAAGCCAAACGAAGGTTATGGCAAGTCTATGAACCGTGGGTTGGATGCGGCGACTGGTGAATACATCGCGATTGTTGAGTCAGACGATTGGGTTGATACAAATATGTTTGAAACATTGGTAAAACTTGCTGATACAAACAAAGTAGATGTTGTAAAAAGTAATTTCTATGAATATACCACAGAAAACGGTAAAAAAAATCTCAAGGTCAATATTGTTCCCGCATGGGATTGTGGACGGGTAATCAACCCACGACGCGAAACTGGTGTTTTCTGGATGCCACCATCAATTTGGGCGGCCATTTATAGACGTAATTTTTTGAAAAAATATGATATTCGTTTTTTGGAAACGCCGGGCGCATCGTACCAAGACACAGGTTTTAATTTTAAAGTGTGGGCTATGGCGGAACGTGCATTTTTAACATCTGATGCGTTTTTACACTATCGCTGCGATAATGCGAATTCTTCGGTAAAATCGTCTGGCAAAGTGTTCTGTGTTTGTGACGAATGGGACGAAATAGACAGATTTCTTGGTCAGTATCCTAACATTAAGAAAGGCGTTACAAAACTGATACCGCATATCAAATTAGGGTCATATTTATGGAATTTGGACAGATTAACTGATGACGCACGCAAACAATTCCGCAAGCGTTTTCAGTCTGATTATAAAAAATATATCAAAAATAATGATTTTCAAAAAGTGTGTTTTTCAGATAAAAGTTGGTATCGCATACAAACAACGATATTTCCATATTCTGTAAAGTATAACTTATTAAAAGTTTTTTATAATATTGTTCGTCCTGTTTATAAAACAGACGTTCGGGGCGGCGTTAAAAATTATTACGTGTTCAACAAACGTATTCACAGCAGAAAAATACCGGCCATAAGGATTGAAAATGACTAAAAACGCAAGTCCAAAAGTCTCTATAATTATACCGGTGTATAATGTTGAAATTTATATCAAAGACTGTATAGAATCGCTTGTTAATCAGACATTACGTGACATCGAATTAATATTTGTTGACGATTGTGGAAACGATAATTCTATGGCGATTGTTGAAAAATATGCAAAAAAAGACAACCGTATAAAAATTGTTCGTCATACAAAGAATTCTGGTCTGTCTGCATCCCGTAATACTGGTATTGAACACAGTTCGGCTCCATATATAATGTTTTGTGACAGCGATGATTCCTATGATAAACAAATGTGTCGCGAAATGTTGAATAATAATAATATTCGTTTTACAGAAACGCCAGGCGCATCTTTTCAAGATATGGGCTTTAAACCAAAGACTATGATTGCATCAAAGCGTTTTATATACATACCAGATGTCGTATTGCATTATCGCAAGCATGCGAACAATTCTAATAAAAATAATGCAAAAGTTTTTGCGGTTTGCGATGTGCATGATGATGCCGATAAATGGTTTGCGGAAAATGTCGGTAATGATTTTCGTGCAAAAAAGATATTAAATATGTCTCGTTTTGCGAATTATATTTGGAATTTGCGCCGGTTATCTGGCGATGCGCGTAAACAGTTCAAGAAACGGTTTGTGTCGGATATGCGCGCCCAGATGAAGTCCAAGGAAATAGAATATAACTATATGGATTCGCGCCAGAGGGTAAAATTAAAACATTTGTGTATGAACAGTCGTTTTGCGGTGTTGTCGTATATAATGCATATGGGCCTTTTATTAATTTATAAAACTCGTATACATAACGGCCATACTGTTAGTTATTTGTTCCACAAATTTCCGGTGTCCAAGCGCCAGGGTTTTTAACAGGGGATGTTAATGTACAATTTTATTATTCGTTTAATTGCATGTTTTATTCCAGACAAAGAATCCAGACGCCGTTTCCGCAGGAATCACAGGCGTCCAGGCATTGTTGATAAAATGAACGCATTGGATAAACGAATAGGCGTTTTAGATGACAAAATAAATGAATTTGGTCAGAATCAGAACAAAATCATTCAGTCTCTTGATGATATTTCGCGCAGAACAGATGAAACCATTGGTATGTTAAAGCCTCTTGATGATATTTCGTACAGAACGAATGAGGGGCTTGGGGCGTTAAATCGAATTAATGATTTATCACACGAATTGCAACACGTTAAAAATATTTTGCTGAATACGACGGATATAACCGCAGTGCCACCCGCACACGGCATAATGCGCCAGGTTCAAATGCTGAATCTGGATGTTTTAACTGCGGTTGACAAGGTGTGTCGTAAGCACAATTTGTCTTATTGGTTGGATTTTGGTACATTGCTGGGCGCGGTGCGTCATGGGGGATTTGTTCCATGGGATGACGACATTGATATTGGTATGCCGGCTGCTGATTATGAAAAGTTTTGTAAAATTGCAGACCAAGAATTAAAGGACACATGTGCATTTTTTAAACGCGTCCCGTCCCAGATTGGCAAGACATTACATCGTGACTTTGTGCCACAAACACCATCAGAATGGGCTGATTTTATTTTCTGGCGTTTGCGCGGAAAGCTTGCGTTTGCCACAGATATTTTTCCGTATTATTTTTCTGATATGGACACAGATGTTATTTCGGATACATTGCGTCAGGGATGTAGTGTGAAAGACAAATTGTTTGAAAACTTTAATAATTATGATGAATTTACAAATGTTGAAAATCAGGTTTTGCCACTGCAAAACAAAATAGCATCTGAAACAGGTCGATATTTATTTTTAGGGTTGGAAACCCGTGTGTATCAGCCTCATATATATAAATCATCCGATGTTTTTCCATTAAAAGAACTGGAATTTGAAGGCAAAAAATTCTTTGTACCAAATAACTATAACAAGATTTTAATCGATACATACGGTGACTTTTTTGAATTCCCGCACGATATGCACAGGCATTTGTTTTTGCGCGATTTAAATCCAGAAGAATTGGACAAGTTAAACAGGTTAAATAATGAATAAAGAATTACAATACTGGACGAATTATTACAAAAAACAAAACAAGCCTTTTCAGGAATCATTGTTTGCGGATTATTGTATAAAACAATGGCTGAAACCGGGGGTGTCTTTGTTGGAATTGGGATGTGGCAATGGCCGTGATGCGGTATATTTATCTAAACATGGAATTAATGTCACTGCGGTTGATCAATGCGCCGAAGAAATAGATTTTTTAAACAACAGATTTGGCGGAAAAAACATAAGCTTTAAATGCGCAGATTTTTCAGATTTAAAATTCAGGAAAAAGTTTGATGCCATATATTCGCGATTTACATTGCACGCAATATCAAAACAACAAGAAATCAGAACATTAAACTGGTGCGCCAGGCATTTAAATGAAAACGGATTATTGTTGATTGAGGCACGTGGCACACAAAATGAAATTTATGGGATGGGCGAAAGGGTTGCGGATGAAGCAGACGCATTTATTTACGAAGGACATTATCGCCGTTTCTTGAATGCTGGTGATGTAAACAAGCAAATAACCGGATTGGGGTTGACTATATTGTCATCTGACGAGGCAGCAAATCGTGCTCCATTTAATGGAACCGATTATAAATTTTTGCGAATAATCGCAAGAAAACAATTTTTAGAAATGGCGACTAGACGCAAATAAAACATTTGAGAATAAAAAGGAACGTTAATGAAAAGCGATGTAAAAATATTTTTATCATACCATAAGCCTTCTGTTTTATTAAAAAACAATATTTTTACGCCAATTCACGTTGGGCGTGCATTGAAAAAAGATAGAAGTAATTTTGAAGCAAATTGGTTGGCGCAAAATTTGGTTGGGGATAATACGGGTGATAATATATCTGAAAAAAATCCAAATTACTGTGAATTAACTGCACAATATTGGGCGTGGAAAAATTTATCAAAAGATGTAAAATATGTTGGTTTTATGCATTATCGTAGACATTTGAATTTCACAGATACTAAATTCCCGATAAATATGTGGGGCTTAAACGAACGCCAAAACTTAGATTCTGATTATATCCAGGCTTTTGGTTTGGACGAAGCAAATGTTGAAAAATTTGTAAAAAAGTATGATGTTGTAACCGTTGAAAAATGGGATGTGACAAACGCAAAATCAAAAAGCAACTATGATCATTACAAGTCTAGCGATTCAAAACTGCATATTAAAGATTATGATTTAGCATTAAAAGTTTTGAACAAGAAATATCCTGAATATATGGATGCCGCAAAACAGTATAATGATTCAAAGCTTGGTTATTATACGAATATTTTTGTAATGCGCAGGGATATTTTTGATAAATATTGTGAATGGTTGTTTGATATTTTGTTCGAGGTTGAAAAGAAATCTGATATTTCGGATTATGATTTCCAAGAAGCGCGCATATACGGCTATATTTCAGAATGGTTGTTTGGTATATTTATAACGCATTTGCAAAATACAACCGATTTGAAAATCAAAGAATTGCAACGAACAATGGTTGCAAATACAGATGTTCGTGAACCAATTAATGTATGTTTTGCATCTGATAACAATTATGCAAAATATATGGGTGTTGCAATTGCTTCTATTCTTAAAAACAAGGCGCAATCAGATATTGTTAATATTTATGTTTTAGACGGTGGTATTTCTGATGAAACAAAATCGAAAATTGCAGATTTAAATAAAATTGCGGACTTTAATATTGAATATATCACTGTTGATACGAAGCTATTCAAAGATATGCCAATGTGTGGTACAAAACATTTGACCCAGGCCGCATATTATAGGTTGGTTATGGCGTCTTTGTTGCCAAAATTGGACAAAGTTTTATATTTGGATTGTGATTTGGTTGTTAATAACTCTCTTTATGATTTGTATAATATGGACATAAAAGACATTCTTATATGTGGTGTTATTGACGTTTTGGTCGCGGAAAACACATCAAGATTAGAATTGAAAAAGTATGTTAACAGTGGTGTTTTGCTTATGAATCTTGCTTTGTGGCGCAAAGAAGATATAGAAAAGAAATTTTTTCAATATATAAAAAATAATTCAGAAAAAATACGTTGGCATGATCAAGATGTTTTGAATGTTGTTTGCCAAAATAGAATTGAATATATTGATGAACGCTGGAATACTCAGTTGACACCATATGGCGGAAATAAAACAGCAGAGTTTCGTGCAATTGGTACAAATGGTTATATTATGCATTTTATCAGTGATAAAAAACCATGGAAGGGTAAATATAATAAGTTTGATAAATATTATTATAAATATGTAAAACTAACTCAATGGAAAAAAGATATTTTAATCTATTATAAGTCTGTGGTTAAACGTATCTTTTCAAGTTTTATCAAGGATGTTTTTTCAATTAAAAATGTAGAGGATAGATTACCTAAAAAAGAGGTTCGTTTGTTCGGTATGCGTTTTAAATTTGTTCGTAAAACAGAATTGATGCTGCGAGAAATTAATGATTTGCGTTGGCGAATTGATAAGGCAAATGATCAATTGTATAAGATGCAAAAAGGAAATAAAAAAACTAAGTAAATTTTAGGGATGATTAAATGCGTATATTAAAATCTCTGTTTAGACGTTCCAATGATAAAAATCTAGCTGTTGTGGGTATAAAGCAATCAGATATGTTTGTTTTAAATGGAAAAAACAACAAAGTTTTTATTGTTTATGAAGATGGACATGAAAAAGAGCTTGTGTGTCCGATAGACGGATTAAAAATACATATAAATGGTAATAATAATGTTATAAAATTGCCGTCAGTTTTTGGGGTAAAAAATTCTTTTCTAGATATAAATAGTGATGGTTTGTATTTAGAAATAGAGCCCACAATTTGGTTTCATAACGTTTGGTTGCGTTCGTATGCAGGTGTGAACCAATATGTGCATATTGGTCGGGATACATCGTTTGAACAGGCGCATATAACGGTTGCTGATGAGGCTAGGTTGGTTATAGGAAAAGATTGTATGTTTTCGTGTGGTATAAATATTTGGGCTGTTGATGGACACACAATTATTGATGAAAAAGCTAATTGTATAAACTATAACGATGGTCGTTGCTTAGAAATAGGTAATCATGTATGGGTGGGAGAGGGTGCTAGAATAACAAAAAATGCCAAGATATGTGATAATAGTATTGTTGGTGCATCAGCAGTTGCTTGTAAAGATTATAGTGTTGAAAATGGTGGTGCGATTATTGTTGGGAATCCAGGAGTAATTGTAAAAACAGGTGTTAATTGGTCTAGAACGCAGCCGTATCATTTTTTAAAAAACAAAAATCGGGAATAATCCCGATTTTTTTATGCAGCGGATCCTTTGACTTCCCAAGTGACGCGATATGATTGTGAAATTTCAGTTGTTGAATATGTTCCAATTGTCAATTTCGTTGTTCCGCGGCCATTAGCATTATTCCTTAGGCCGGTTGTGCTGCCGCCATCTGTGATAAATGCGATATTAACAAGATACGCTTGGTTTGCCATAGTGATTGGTAAATTTACATCGGTATATAATTGGGTGTTTGCTTTTTGTGCGTTAATTATTGTGCTGCCCCCTTGTTCAACCCAGCCGGATTTGTATTTTCTATACCAGGTGTAGTTGTTTTCGGCGGTTGGTGCCTGGGTTTCAACAACATAATCTATTATTCCATTTGTTCGTGTGTCCAGTGTCGATATGTTATTGCGAACCTGGGTGATGTCGCCCATTGCGCTGATTTGCTGTGATACTGTGTCCAGTTTCAGTAACATTTCCTGGGTCGCAGTTGGGTCCCCATTTAATGTTTTTATGCTTTCTAAATCGTTTTGAAAGTCTTTTAACACTTCGATTGCATAGTTCATATCATGGTTCAGTGTTGTTGGGTCTATTTGTCCGGTCGGCTGATAATCTATTGGTCGTTCCAGCGATAATTTGCGCACAATAGTTATGCTGTCAGTCGTTGTTGGTGCTGTTTCAAATATAATTTTTCCGCCGATGTATGGCATATCTGCGCCAACGCCCCCACTGATGCCAATCACAGTAAAGCCTGTTGCGGGCTGGTTGTTTTTTAACACTGTGATATCAGATGTTTCAAAGTACGGGAAATTAAATGTAAATTCGGTTGTTTTGCCGTTCCCCATATATGATACTTTGTTCATTTTTGCTCCTTTTGTTATAACAAAAAGCCCGTGCGTTTTGCACAGGCAATAAAAAAACGGCCGATAAAATCGTCCGATGTTCTGATACATTATATCATAAATTGGCAAAAAAATCAATAAAAAACGCCGCCTGGATTCCCTTGCCGTCGCTGCGGGGCAGTCGTGACGATTTGACAGCGCGATACTTGTCAAATCTACTCCTTGTCGAACCCTCTGGTCGGGTTCAAATCTTCGTGTTTCACACGATTAACAAAAAACACCACACAAGGTGGCGTT
>JAEIGA010004563.1_pt1 | contig 21400 bp, 17 predicted proteins | sample 9270691 | NCBI WGS metagenome assembly JAEIGA01 (sample SAMN17057246, study PRJNA624740) | gut metagenome | biome: biome; isolation source: fecal sample | host: Bos grunniens | place: China: Xizang | collected 2019 | reverse complement strand
TCGGAGATTGATGCCAACCTAGTAGATGCCCAAAGCCTATTCGACAACATAAAGGACGACAAACGCCTTGGCGAATGGGACGTATCGGGCAGCGAACTTACACAACTACAAAAGGAATACCTGCGATTTTTCGAGTCGCTATACTCATACTATAGTATGCTAAGGGAACGCCTAGGCTCATTGGGCAAAGCCTACAACGGCATGGCATACCGCAAAGTAGCTGAAAATATAGAAGACTATATACCCAATCTGAAAAATAAAACAATATACTTTGTAGGCTTTAACGCCCTAAACAAATGCGACGAGAAGATTATCCGAACCCTCAACGCCCAAGGTATAGCCACCCTTATAACCGATGGCGACGACTACTATTATGCCAACAAAGATCAGGAAGCCGGACACTTCCTACGCCTACTGAGGGAGAAAGGCATAAAGGGATTGGAAGAAAGCTACGGCACATGGTTTGGAAAAGAAAAGAAGAAAATAACCGTTGTAAGCTGCCCCGAAAATATACTGCAAGCCAAAACAGCCGGACATATACTATCAAACATGGGCTCTAACTGCAACAATAATGAAGAACGATTCCATAGTACCGCCGTAGTGCTTGCCGACGAAACACTGCTTATACCCATGCTCAACTCGCTACCTCACGGCACAGTGACCAACGTAACAATGGGTTTCCCCTACATATACTCCGGCATACACAGTTTTGCCATCGACCTATTTGAACTACACATCAACGCCAAAAACAACACCTTTTTCCACAAAAACGTAAGCAACGTAATATCCAATATATTTATACAACGGGCACTTAACAACACCAACACCATTACCAAGCTAAACAAAGAGATACAAAAATCAAAAAACACATATATAAATATAGCAGATATACTGCCGGCCGACAATAGCGACATCGATATTATTCGGTTCCTATTTGCACCCGAAACCATACAGCCCAAAGTATTCTTGCAAATGTGCCAAAAAGTGGTAACACTAATAGACGAAAGCGGAATATTTGGCAAAAATGCTACTGACAAGGATCGCACAACATTTGCCAAAGAACAGGCTGCACTGAGCTTCTTTTCCAAGATAATAGCACACTTCGACGAACTATTAGAGAACTTCGACTTTGTAAGCGACCTCGATACCCTCAAGAAAATATATTCCAAAATAGCTATGGCATACCGTATATCGTTCAAAGGTGAGCCACTGAAGAACCTACAAATACTGGGTATGCTGGAAACACGCAGTTTGGACTTCGACAACATCATCATACTTTCGGCCAACGAAGGTCGTATGCCAGAAGGCCGCAATACCAAATCAATAATACCCATAAGTATGAAACGGGCTTTTGGTATGCCTACCTATAGCGACAACGACGCAATATATGCCTACCACTTCTATCGTCTTATACAGCGATGCAAAAACCTATATATTATATATAGTACCGACTCCAACGGAATAGGCAAAGGCGAGATGAGCCGTTTTGTGGCTCAACTGGAAAAGGAACTATGCCCACAATACAAAATCAAGATTGATAAAGAAACGGCAATATATAAAAGCACCGATATCACTAACGGCAACAACGCAGAACAAAAACATGACAACACTACCAATAGTGTGGCAAAAACACCAATGATAATGGATAGGATAATGGCTATTGCCCATAACAAAGATAAGGGCTTTTCGCCATCGGCTCTAAACATATACCACAAATGCCCACTGCGCTACTTCCGCGAAAAAGTACTAAACATTACCGAACAAAAAGAACTTACCGACGACATAGACAGTTCGGAACTTGGAAGCATGATACACCACGTGTTGGAGATATGCTTTAAACGTAAACAATACATCAACGGCATTGTAGATGCCAACATACTAAAACTCCACAAAAACAACGTGGACAGCTATTTGGACACCTATATACAAAATACCTTTGGCAACAACTTTGCCACACAGGGAAACGGATACCTGTTTCGAGAGATAGCCAAAAAACAAATAATAAACTTTCTGACTTTCCAAATAGAAGAAATAGAACGAGGGGTAAATATAGAGATAGTAGCTACCGAAGAAAATATGTCGCCCCAAATAGAGTTCGATGGCCAATATGCATACATCAAAGGAGTGATAGACCGTGTAGATATAATAGACGGGGCACTGCTTCGCATTGCCGATTACAAATCGGGGAGTGTGGAACCTCGCGAACTAAAAGGTAATACACAAGAAACAAATGCCGAAAAGATACAAGACAAATGGTTTCAAGCCATGACATACAGCTGGACTTACTGGAAGGAAGGCAAACTAAAAGACCACCCCAACGTATGTGCAGGAATGTATCCACTAAGAAAACATATAGGCGAAAACAAGAGAGATGATAATGTATTTATGAAAATAGAAACCAACAGAACCACAGCCATAACCAACGATGTTATGACCAACTTCCAAACACTGCTACAAACTACCATTGGCGAAATATTAAATAAAAACATACCATTCCACGCCACTACTAACAAAGAAAACTGCAAATATTGCCCCTTCAATATGTTTTGCCAAACGCCACTGAAACAATAAAGATAAACCTATGTATGGATATATCCGAAAAAACATGTACTTTTGCAAAACATACCACAGAACATACTAATAGCATAGAGCTCTGTAGATGTGAACAATAAAATATAATATAGCTATGAAACATATATACGGCAATATAATACTGATAGTGCTACTAGGCACAATGACGTTACAAGGCAACGCACAAACTGTCGAAGGTGAAAAAACTTCGTGGCTCAAAAATAAGATAGAAATAGGAGGCAACTTTGCCTTCAATATAGGCAACCGCACAGGTATAATAGAAGTGTCGCCCACTTTCAGTCTGCGTCCTATTCCCAAACTGGTTACCTCGCTAGGACTTATATGCCAATACTCGTGGGACAATAAATACAGCATATCACGTTTCAGCTACGGATTTGGATTATCGGCTCAATACACTATTATAAATAATATGTATGTATATTGCCAATATACATACAACCCCTACATTGTAATAGACAACCTTACCGACAGCCGTACCCACGGCACAGCCACCGGACTATGGCTGGGCGGAGGATATACCAAACGAATAAGCGAACACGTAACCCTACACACAGGTATAATATATAATGTATTGGCAGGACCTCATGCCGATGACAACCCTCGAATAAGCGGAGGAATTTCTTATCAACTATAAAAACAACCTAGTATGGCAACAATACTTTTGATAGAAACAGCTACACCAATATGCTCTACGGCAATAGAACACAATGGAACAATAATAGCCGTAACCGAAAGCAACGAACCTAACTCACACTCGTCAAAACTATCGATACTGATAAAAGAACTATTGGAAAAAGCCGATATAACATATAATACACTTGATGCAGTATGTGTGAGCAGTGGTCCGGGATCATATACCGGCCTACGCATAGGTGTATCCACTGCCAAAGGTCTGTGCTACGCCTTAGAAAAACCTCTATTGGCAGTAGAAACATTGCAAAACATGGCACATGGCTACCTAAGTTTAAACCCCGAATATACCGGATACCTATGCCCAATGATAGACGCACGACGCATGGAAGTATATGCCGCTATATTCGATAGCAAAGGAAACTACCTACGCCCTACTTCGGCCGACATTATTACCGAAGATATATACAACCAATGGCTGGCAAAAAACCAAGTGCGTTTTATTGGCGATGGCGCCGATAAAACTCGTACTATATTGGAAAACAAAGATAATGTATCGTTCGATACCGAATATAAAATATCAGCATCGGGTATGGCCCACATGGCCGAAGAACTATACCAACAAGGAAAATTTGAAGATATAGCCTACTTCGAACCTTTCTACTTGAAAGACTTTATAGCAGCAAAACCTAATGTAAAAGGATTAACAATAAAAAAATAATGTGACCTAGTACTCCCAAAGGTCGTCCTCGAACTCGAATATTGTATTCTCTATACGCTCAGCCTCTTTCAAAGCATCTTGGCCAAGAAAGTAGTCGTTGATGTAGGTATTGTGCCTATTATCTTCGCGTATTATAAAACTATTGAAGTATCGAGTATAAAATATCTGCTCCCACGATGGAAGGTTTGACAGATTGTAATCGCGATAAACATATTTATTTGCTAACAAATTCTTCACCTTGTCCGACATCAAAGGCACCCAAAATAACGTTATCGCACCACGCAACTCCAAGTCGCCCTCTTCATCGGCACGAACATCCTGCATTACAAAAGCTATACCTATTATCTGTACAGTAAAATCAGATAACTCTTTATCTAAATACCAAATTTCTTTCAGTTTTAACTGGTATATATACTCCGACGAAAACTCCTTTGGCACAATCACAGCTTGGTACTCAGTAGTCCCCTCTTCATCTTCTATCTCCAACCAAAGGGTATCTATAACAGTATAACGTTTCTTCAATACCTCATTGTCTATCGGCTTTTTAAACTCGTCATCTTCATACACAGTAATCTCGCCATTTAATATAGCTTCCCATATAGTATAGGCAAAGTTCTTGCGTCCTTCAATTCCCTCCTTCTCATATGGATAATAGAAGAATTGATTAAACCGTTCTCTAAAATCTATAAGTCTCCATATTGTCGTTTCCCAAATCACATCAGTTCCCCTTACCGGCTCACGCACTAAAGCTTTCCTCTCACTGGTAAAAGCTTTATCGTAGAAATCGCCTACGCCATAATCATTCTGAGCATAAAGTGATACTACAGAGAAATACAATAGAAATAATATTTTAGACTTTATCTTCATGAAAACACAAAAAAAACTGCCTTTTATTAGAAGGCAGTTTTTCCACTAATATAGGTTATATTAATATTCCCACATATCCAACTCGATATTGAATATACGTTCCGAAATATTTTCAGATTCTATCAAAGCATCTTCACCTGTCAAGTAATCCGAAATAGAACGATTATAATCATTAGTTTCTCGAGTTATAAAACTTTCAAAATAACGTTGAATAAAAATGTCGTCATACGAACGAGGAGAAGCTTGGTTAAACTCATCGTAAGCATCTTGTTTTACCAATACATTACGTACTCTCATATCGTTCATTGGTATCCAAAACAATGTTACAGGGTTACATTCTCTTTCGCCATCACGTTCTTTACAATCATTGTAAACGAAAGCCAAACCTACTATACGCACATTTTGACGAGTATCCTGCTTATCAATATACCAATATTCTTTTAATCTAATTTGATATACATCCTCAGCATTCAACTTTCTTTCGATATAAGTTTCTACCCAAATTTCATTTCCTTCTTCATCTTCGTCAGTATATCCCGAAGTATCTATACGGAAATACTTAGCTTTCAAAGCCTCGAAATCTAGCGGAGGTCTTTTAAATTCATCATCTTCCGGATCATAGGCTTCAATTTGTCCACTTTCTAATGCATCCCAAATTGTATAAAACAAATTCTTACGTTTTTGAGTATTTCCATCTTCTTCACGCTGAGTTGGGAAATAAAAAAATTGGTTAAACTTTTCGCGCATATCAATAGTACGCCAAATACAAGTCTTCCAAACAACATCCGACTCGCGAACGGGAGCGAAAGGAATAGCTCTCTTTTCCGATGACAAATGTTCTACATAGAAACCATCAAAATTGTTTTCATTCTCTTCAGCCTCTACTATGTTCTGAGCAAATACAGAACTCATAGCCGAAAAAACGAACAATCCTAAACAAAACGCTATTTTTCTCATATCAATCTATTTTTTGCAGGTCTTACGACCTATATTAAACTTCACAATTATTGCATCTTCACAACAGCATTCAATGTATGAACTCTGCCATCAGGAGTTTTTACCTTCACATCGTCGATATAAACCTTCTGACCTCTACGTGCTTTCTTTATCATACTTCTCATTTCAGGATCGAAACGGTCAGTATTCTTAGCCATAATTTCAGACTTTCCACTACCTTGAATGTTGAATGAATATGAAGTAACTTTCAATGGAGGAATCTTAAATTCGAAATCTTTCATTGCTACTTTAAATCCTCCAATTGCTTCCAATTCTTCAGGTTTCATAGAGCAGTTACCTTCATTTTTACCAAACTTCAAGATTGGTACAGGAATACTCTTGCAACGATATTTGAATTCACCCATTTTCTTTCTCTTACCATCAATATTTGCTTCTACAGTCATTGTTATAGGAGCTATCTTAGTTATATTGATGATATATGCGCCACCACCTTTTACTTCGGGATCTGGACGTACCGTACCTGCAGAAGCAGTTACAAAAACATCTTTGTTATTAACACCTGGAACAGACACTGAGAATGGGTTGTCAATACCGGCATAAATAACGTTCATATTTGTCAAAGAAACAACTGCATTTGGCATAGTAACAAAATACTCTCCACTAAAAGGATAAGCTACTTCACCACTTTCTTTCTTTACATATATTTCTCCAGAATATTTTTGAGCTCCTAGTCCACCTGTTCCAACTACCCAATGAACACAACCACTATCTGCAGCATCGCCTACTATTTCCTTACCATTTATCTTCACACGAAGATCAGCTTTAGAATCGTATGCAGCTACAAAAATATCTGCTTCATAGTTATCACCTTGCATAACAGTAGTAGCCTTAGGTATAACACGAGCACGTACTTGGTCAAACTTAAAGTCATCAGCATTTACAGCCTTGTACAACATATTTGCCAAATCAAACTCGCAGTTCATAATATCGGTCGTCATACGAGTAAGTAACACGACGTCAGCCACAGGAATATTGCTTTCAAACACGTGGCGTTCCCACACTCCTTTCTCTGCATGACCATGAACATTTAATGTAAAATTCTCTCCTTCCACATCAAGACCCGGAAATTCTACATTTTGATAATCCGATAAGACTGCTCTTACATCAGCCTTATACTTTTCAATGTGTTTACGAATTTGCACAGAACGTAAATCTTCATTTTCCGGATTAAATTCACCATTTCCCAAAAAGTGATTTTGAGCTGCAGCATCAGCACTTAATTGTTTCATAAATCCAACACCTACTGCACCTACAACATCTTTCACTTTCTGTATATCTACAATACCATTATCTCCTATAAACTCAACCTTAACTTTTTCGTGACTTGCCGTATCTTCATATTCAGCAACTTTTTCCAGCTGACCTATAAAATCATATTTAATACTATCTATATAATCACGAAGTTCCTCAGAAAGTCTCTTAACTTCCAAAGCCTTTTTGTAGTGATCACCGGCTTTTTCCGGATTTGTAGCAGCAAAATTTTGAAATTTAGTGTAAGTATCTTCAACCTTTTCCAATACAGCATGATTAGATTTGTCCATTGTATCAGAAACGGTGATAAAACTGTTCAAAAGCATCGCCGATACATTCAACGCCAAAAGCGCCAAATATACTAAGTACATCATTGATATCATCTTCTGCCGGGGCGTTTCCGGACAATTTGTAGCACCCATATTCTATCTTTTATTAGTTATTCGTTAATATAATGATTAATCTTACAAAGAATTATATACGTGTTTGCATTGCTGCCAACATATTACCATATACTTTGTTAAGTTCTGCAACTTTTCTCGACAATGCATCAACTTGTTCTTTGTATTTCAATACATCATCAGCCGAGTTTGCAAAGTTAACCACCATATTTTGAATCTTATCTTGTACTTGTTTTGTTGCTTCTAATTGAGAAGTTGAATTCTGTAACTGAATTTCGTACATAGCATTGATAGAAGACAAACTAGACGCCATTTTCTTAAGTTCTTCAACGTACGAAATATCTCCTTTTGCAAGAGTTTGCGCAGTTTCTTTATATATATTAGACAGAGTAGCCACAGAATTTGTTGCATCTTTCAAACTATCCAAATATGCTTCAGAAGTTTCTGAATCCTTATTAATGGAAGCAGCATTACGCTGATATGCTTCAGTCAATTCTGTTATAGCATCTGCAGCATTGTCCATATTTGATACAAATTTATCAGTAGCTGCTACAGCAGTAGTCATTCCATTTAGTGAGTTAGCCGAATCAGCTAAATTTTGCATTCCTTTTCCTAAACTTTCAAGTAATTCTGGACCTATTTTTGCATCTTCCAACATTTTGTCCAATTGTTGTGTCATCGGATCACTCATTTGCATAACTGCACCCCCACGTCTCCCTGAATGATGAGTAACTATATGTTCACTACCTTCTTCAACACCTTCCTCACCTTCTTCATCTGAGTGAAGTTCTGCTTCACCATGATCCATACCAGCCAACTCGGGATATACCAAACTCCAATCATATTCAACGTGCAATGGCTCAATAGCTGAGAATAAGAAGATGATAGCTTCTGTACTCATACCTACTACAATCATAAGGTCGGCACCAGGCCAGTGCATAATCTTAAACATTGCACCTAAAATCACAATGGCAGCTCCAATACCATACAATTTAGCCATAAAGTTTTTGTAGCCCTTACTACGAACTAAATTATCAAGTTTACTCATAATTTAATGTTTTTTGTTTGTTCTTGTTTATGTTTTTTATTTTATTATCCAAATCTTAGGTTTAATATGCATATACGTTAGATGCAGCTTTCATATTATCACCTTTCACACGTCCCAAATAAGAGTCAACACATCTAAATCCGATATAAGATTTTGCTGTATCTTGGAACTCGTAAGTTCTTGTCTGCACTTGTATATAATATTTTTGATCTTTCCATGAACCGCCACGGATAACTTTACGTTTCATTGCTGGAGGATCATCGTCTGCAGCATTGTATGAATTAGATAAAGCTAAGCTATTACCAACAATGTATATCGATTCGTTGTAAGCATCTTCACACCATTCAGCAACATTTCCCGACATATCGTACAAACCAAAATCGTTTGGAGCATAGTGTCCTACCATCAATGTTCTCATACCACCATCATCATCATAATGACCTCGTAACGGTTCATAGTTTGCCAAGAAACAACCATTTGTATTTCTGATATAAGGTCCACCCCATGGATATGGCATATCCGACATACCACCGCGGGCTGCATATTCCCATTCAGCCTCGGTTGGCAAACGGAAGTCACACATTTCTGTGTAATCAATAGATCTCAAATAGTTATTTAAATAATTAGATCTCCAAACACAGAATGCTTTTGCTTGTTTCCAAGTAATCCCTACTGCAGGATAATGATCGTATGCAGGTGAAGAAAAATAGTGTTGAGAGTAATCGTCGTTATTACTATATACATAATCATGTATCCAACACAATGTATCTGGATATACATTAATTACTTCTTTCTTAATAAATTGTGCTCTGTCATTCAATCCTTTGGGTCGATTTGCAAACATCGAACCCTTATATTCGTTTTTTTGAGTACTAGAGTAATCAGTTTTTTGTGCAGCTTGCTTATAATCTATCCAATAATACTCATAATTCAATTTGGCAGGATCAATTGTTCTACGATTGTAGAATCTGTCTTTTGCTGCATAATATAGTGGTTCTAATGCTTCACGAACTTCTTGATTTTCCCAATCAATCTTTGTTTGCCAATTGATAATAGCTGGATCAATAGGTTCGCCATATTCGTCTTCTTCTATCAAGAATCCTTCAATACCGGCTTCGCCCAACAATCTGCGAGCAATAGAATCTCTTACCCAATAAACAAACTGACGATATTCGTTGTTTGTTATTTCAGTTTCATCCATAAAGAATGAACCGACTTGGACTGTTCTTAATGGAGAAGTTACTCCATAAACATTATCTTGAGTACCACCTCCCATTATGAAGTTTCCTTGTTCAACAAATACCATTCCTGCAAGGTCTATATCTTCAAATATCTGACGATCTTTAACACCTGTCAGTTCTCCTTTGTCGCTTGTAGCACAACTCCATAGCAACATAACTCCGCTGAGCATTAAAACTATTTTCTTCATATCATTAAGAATTTTAATATTCATAAATAAGTTTCGTTTTTCTAATATTATAGTCTTTTCTTCTACGACAACTTTGCAATAAGGTTACATATTACAACAAATAACGTGTATTTTGATAACTTGATGGTGGTTTTGGAGGTATGATAACTTTGAAACAATAACGTAAGTAAAGTTCCATAGAACCTTTACTACGACCTTCCTTACTTATTCCACCTAAAGTAGATGTGGTAAAATCGTACGACATACCTATCCTCAATTTATTCCAATTTACACCTGCCAATACAGCAATTGCATCATTGACTCGGTATGACAAACCACACCAAAAAGCTCTCTGATATTCTACCAAACAAGATAAATCTATCTGATACACCGAAAAATCCGCTGTCTTTATCAATGCCGATGGCATTATTCTATAAGAAGGACTGGTTGGTAAAGCATATTCGCCACCTCCCATTAAATATACACATCTCGAATTTTGTATATTCAATACATCGCTCTTTGCCGCCAAAAGATTTTTCATTGCCAATCCTGCGTAAGCCTTTCCCGCAACTTGATAAAACAAACCAAATGAAAAATCAGTAAGCATATCACTTTGCGAAGAATTAGAAATCAAAGGGTCGCTACTTGAACCACCGGTTGGATTGGTTGGATTACCAGTTAAGTCATCTGGTCCGACCAAGTGCTGAGAATTAATAGTACTATTAAGTATTCCGGCTTCCAAACCTAATGAAAGTGTTCCCGGACCCCAATAAAAATGATATGCATAATCAATGTTAATAGTAGTAGAAGAAGTATAACCTACCTGATCTGAAAGGAAAGTAGCTCCTATACCTCCATGCAAAAATGATATAGGCATATCGAAAGTGAACAAAAAGTTTCGGGGAGTAACACCGGCATCTGAACCAGGTACAGGACCATCTATTGTAAGCCCCATCCACTGGTCACGATACAAACCGGTAAGACATATCGAACCAGATGTTCCTGCATAACCAGGATTGTACGACATTTTATTGAACATGTACTGCGTAAACTGTGCCTCCTGCTGAGCATGGCAGTGGCACAAAAAACCCCATATCAATAGCAAAAATGATATATTCTTCAAGGTTTTAATTTTCATGATGCAGTAGTATTTATTCTATAATATATTTATTATCACTTATATATAACCATAAATCACCCGATTTTCGTCAAAAAATCGGCTTCAATACGACTTGCAAAGATAGCAAGATTTATTCAATCAGCCTAACCTTTTTTCATTTTTTTCCTTTTTTTTTATTGATTTTTCCATCACACAACCAAATAACATTATAATTTACAAGCATTTAAAAGCATGAAATCTTTTTTATTTTTTTTACTACTCTCTACAATAGTGTTTATTTGCATATTTAACTACAAATACTTCAACAAAACATAGTATTCTTACCACAGCCTAAACAAAGAAAAAACAAACCCTATCACCAACTTTATAATACTATACCATGGACAAATTCATACCCTATTATGAATAGATTTATACCCTACTGTAAAATTTAAGTATGCGGTATATTTTAAACAAATATTATTAGTCAATTGATTACAAATAGATTCAAAATATTATTTTTTATTCCCATAACTAAGCTTTTCGAAACAAAGTTACAGATTTCTATTAAGCCTACCTCGTATAAAATGACAATTAATACAATTCAATTTATAGTACAAAATTTAGATATCCCGAAACTTCTTTTTTATCAGTTATTTATAAAAAAAGAATAAAATCATTTTCCCAATTCCAATTAATTTCATATATTTGCAGTTTGTTAGAAACTAGAAAAAATGCATTTTGATACTACAACGTATTAATTTACATTATAGTTACAATTTATTACGAATAATTAAAATATAAATAATAAAACGATGAACAAATTTATAACAGTACAAGAAGCCGTTGCAAAAATAGAAGACGGCATGACAATAATGGTAGGTGGTTTTTTGGCCGTTGGCACTCCTATTTCTGTTATTGATGCATTGGCAGAAAAAGGCGTTAAAAACCTTACTCTTATAAGCAACGATACTGCTTATCCAAATATAGGAGTGGGCAAACTTATATCCAACCACCAAGTGAAGAAACTTATCGTTTCACACATTGGTACAAACGAAGATACTATCAATCAAATGAACTCTGGCGAATTGGAAGTTGAGTTCAGTCCTCAAGGCACATTAGCCGAACGTGTACGTGCAGGTGGAGCCGGATTAGGTGGTGTACTTACTCCTACCGGATTGGGCACTGTGGTTGAAGAAGGCAAACAAAAAGTTACTGTTGATGGAAAAGAATATTTGTTGGAAAAACCATTGAAAGCCGATTTTGCTTTGATTGGTGCCAATATCAGCGACGAAGATGGAAACCTTATATATAAAGGCACTTCACAAAACTTCTGCCCTCTTATGGCTACAGCAGCCGAAACTGTTATTGTAGAACCTCAAGAAATCGTAAAAACTGGAACTTTGGCTCACGAATACATTAAGACTCCGGGCATATTTGTAGATTACATAGTTAAGAAATAATAAACGAAACAATAATATAATACTTATTAAGACATGGCAATAACATCAATGATAAGATTAAGAATGAGTGCAAAAGATGCTCATTATGGTGGAAATTTAGTTGACGGTGCTCATATGGTGCATTTGTTTGGCGACGTAGCTACCGAACTTCTAATAAAACGCGATGGCGACGAAGGTCTTTTTGCAGGATATGAAGATATTAAATTCCTTGCTCCTGTATATGCAGGCGACTATATCGAAGCTGTTGGCGAAATAATTTCAGAAGGAAATTCTTCTCGCAAAATGAAATTCGAAGCAAGAAAAGTAGCTATTGCAAGACCTGATATTTCAGACTCAGCTGCCGACTTCCTTGAAGAACCAATAGTTGTATGCACAGCTATTGGCACATGTGTTACCCCAAAAAAATGTCAACGTAAGAACTAATTTGACAACACAATAAATAAAAAGCCTTGTATCGATATTGTGATACAAGGCTTTTTTATTTAGTTGTAATATACGTTTAATCTGAATAATAATTTACTATAGTATCAAATATGGGTAACAGTTCGTCCAATGTAGAATAGGTTACTAGCGGAATTCGGAATTGCTTAAAATCGGGAATTCCCTTGAAATAACCACCGTAGTGCTTACGCATTTCCATGACTGCGGTTCGTTCTCCTTTCCACTCGGTGGCAGCAAGCAAATGTTTTTTACATACCTCTACCCTTTCTTCTATAAGTATTTCCCTTTGTGGCAAACCTGCGAGCATACGTTTAGTTTGTTCAAATATCCACGGATTACCTATCGCTCCACGACCTATCAGTATTCCATCCACTCCATAACGGTTTTTCATAGACAATGCAACTTCGGCCGAAATTACATCACCGTTGCCAAAAACAGGTATGGTCATACGAGGATTATTCTTCACCTTTCCTATCAGTGTCCAATCGGCTTCGCCTTTATACATCTGAGTTTTGGTTCGACCATGTATGCTCAGTGCCTTTACTCCAACATCTTGCAGACGTTCGGCCACTTCAACTATAGGCTTATTTGTTTCTTCATAACCTATGCGGGTTTTTACAGTAACAGGCAATTTCGAGGCCTTTACTATTGCCTCGGTAATGGCAATCATCTTGGGAATGTCCTTCAAAATTCCCGATCCGGCACCACGACCGGCTACTTTCTTTACCGGACACCCCCAATTGATATCTATAAAATCGGGATTAACAGCTTCCACAAACTCCAACGACTGTAATAGCGACGAAAGGTCGTGACCGAAAATCTGAACCGCAATAGGGTGTTCCTCTTCGCCAAAAGTCATCTTGCGATGGCTCTTTTCAGCTTCACGTATTATACCGTCGGCAGCAATAAACTCTGTTATAAGCATATCCACACCGTAGGGCTTACATAGCCGCCGAAACGGCAAATCGGTAATATCGTCCATGGGCGACAATATCAACGGAAATTCTCCAACCTCTATATCTGCTATTTTTACCATATCATCTCGGGTCGTTTGTTGTTCAAAAGAATATTAAATACAGGCATTTTCATACTTTTATGTCGAAACTTGCGTTACGCAAAAGTGTTGCAAAGATACGTTATTTTAATTATATAAATACCATTGATATGAGAAAAAGTATAAAAATAGAGTACGAAGAGTATGATTCTGTGGGCGACCTTTCAGCTACCGATAGTGAGCTACTCCAGCTAGCCATGGATGCTGCCGAGGGTGCCTATTCGCCATACTCTCAGTTCAAAGTGGGTGCCGCCGTGCGACTCGAAAACGGGCTAACTGTGGTGGGCAACAATCAAGAAAACGCTGCCTACCCCTCGGGGCTGTGTGCCGAGCGTGTGGCACTGTTTGCAGCATTGGCACAAAATCCCTCGTCGGCCGTAAGTGCCATTGCCATAGTGGGCCGAAACGGTGATGGGCAATGGTGCGAGGCCTCGCCCTGCGGTGCGTGCCGGCAGGTGATGGCCGAGTGCGAAAGCCGCAGCGGGAGGAAGATTACAATAATACTGTACGCCGAGGGCGGGAAAGCGATAGTGCTACGCGGTGTCGACTCGGTGTTGCCGTTCCGATTTTCGATGTAACAATTAACCATCCTTTGCGGAAAAAATTCCGCAGCGATATCGACCGTTTTTTATTCTCCATACTTCGCCGTCTTGCCACAGGACGGCGAAGTATTTTTTGCCCCGAGCCACGGGTGCAATCGGCTTCAGGCCAAAGATATAGTCGGGTTGTGACTCAAAATATGGTTCCGCTCAGGTTGGTTTCACTTTCGGCCAAGGTTAGAAATATAGTCTCCTAACGGCGTTAGGAGACTATAACATCAGGCTGAAGCCGAGCAAAAGGTAATGTAAGCGGAGCATAAAACTGACGTGGAGCCGGGGATAGTTGCAGCGGCGAGGCAGCCGGAGGGCTGCGACAAAAAAACGGGATTGCAGGGCACTGCAAACGGACAACCTGAGTGATGAAAGTTTTTTTTATACCATGTATCACAAAAAAGTTGTACCTTTGCAAGCGTTTACAAACAAAAAATACGGAAAGAAAGTGAATACAACACACAGATTAAAAATCTTTTACACCATTGCAACCTTATTGCTTTCGGTAATGGTTTATGCACAAAACGAGTCGAAACCCATATTGAATACGCTTCGTTTTGAAACTCGTTTCGACTACGATTATCAATCTTTCGAGAATGATTCCGAACCTATACTTGGCGGTTTTTCGGGAAAATACATCAATGTGGCCATGGCCGGAAACATCACAGATAGGTTTTCATACAACTATCGCCAACGCATATTGCCCAACAAAGGGTTGAGTTCGCTGTTCGACGGAACGGACTGGATATATCTTACTTACGACATTACCAACAATCTTTCCATCTCAGGAGGCAAACAAGTTTTCCAAATAGGAGGTTTCGAGTACGATATGCCACCTATTGATGTTTATTTTTGGTCCGATTTTTGGAACAATATTATATGCTATCAGATGGGTGCATCACTCACATATACGGACGACAGTAAGAATCATAATATAACATTTCAATTTGCGAACTCCAATTATACCTACGAACCCTTGGAGAACCTTTACGCCTATAACCTTATATGGTTTGGCAATTTTGAACACTTCAAGACCATTTATTCAGTCAATATGGTAGAATACAGCAAGGGCAAATATATCAATTATATTGCTTTGGGCAACAAATTGGTATTGGACAATTTCAGCTGTTATATCGACCTTATGAATCGTGCCACAAATAAACAAGATAAGTTTTTTGGCGAAGACTATACCGTTATAGGCAAGATGGAATGGAAACCCAATGAGCAATGGAATCTTTTTGCCAAAGGTGGATACGACGCCAACAATACTCAGACTATGGACGAGAATGGTAATCCTATTGTGGTTTCGCCACACGAATATTTGGACATATTCGTAACCCCAGGTACCGAGTACCACTACTACGGTGTGGGTGCCGAATACTTTCCACTGAAAGACAATAAAGATATACGCTTACACACATTCGTTGCCGTTAAAAATGATGGTAGCAATGAATTGCACTTCAACATGGGCCTTACTTGGCGTGTAAACTTCATGAAGTACATCAAACTATAAACAAAAGATATAACAAATATATATTGCAATGAAAAAATTAAACTTCCTCACCAAACGCCTTATCGAGGCGATAATATTTTTGGTATTGTTCTTTGCCATATTTGGTTATTTGGCACACGAAATGTCGATGAACAATATGCTGAACACCATTATGACCACAGCCCACGACTTACTATTAAACACAGTATTATACATTATGGGCATAACGGTTCTTACCGGAGCATTGGGCAAACTGCTTACAGAGTTTGGCGTTGTTCGCCTTATTGAGGTTATACTTCGCCCATTGATGAAACCGCTCTACAACCTGCCGGGCGTAGCAGCATTGGGAGCTGTGCTTACTTTCCTTTCGGATAATCCGGCCATTATCTCATTATCTAAGGAAAAGAATTTTAGCCAATACTTTAAGAAATACCAAATAGTATCACTTACCAACTTTGGTACAGCTTTCGGAATGGGCTTGGTGGTTATAGCATTTATGGCCGGCAAGGGATTTGGAACAGGAGCTGTTATAGGGCTTATAGGTTCGTTTGCCGGTAGTATCGTTACCACCCGTTTTATGCAATACTTTACACTCAAGCATAATCCCGAAATGCGAGAAGAAGTATCCGTTGAAGGCAATGAACAAGAGATTTCCTTCAAAAGCGAAGGCGGTGCTTTCCTACGTGGCCTCAATGCCATACTAGACGGTGGCAAATCAGGTGTAGAAATAGGATTGGCTATCATACCGGGAGTACTTATAATATCCACCTTTGTGATGATACTTACCTTTGGACCTTCGGTCGATGGTACATATACCGGTGGTGCATACGAAGGGGTAGCCCTACTTCCATATTTGGCAGGCAAAATCAATTTTGTATTTGAATGGCTATTTGGGTTCACCAACCCCGAATTGGTTGCATTCCCAATCACATCACTTGGTGCTGTAGGTGCGGCATTGGGTCTTATACCTCGTTTTATACAAGAAGGCCTTATAGACAACAACGCCATAGCAGTATTTACAGCCATGGGTATGTGTTGGAGCGGATTCTTAAGCACCCATACAGCCATGCTCGACTCTATGGGTTACCGCAAACTTACATCGAAAGCCATACTATCACATTTCGTCGGAGGTTTGGTGGCTGGTATAGTAGCACACTGGGCATACGTGGCCATAGCCGCAATTATGGGATTGTAATACATTTATAGCAAAATGCAAGAAAGTCAAATAATAGATATAATTATATATGTGTTGGCTGCATGCCTCACGGTGTCAATCTTCCGCTATTGGAAAAAGAATGACACACCGGTGGCTGTAGTCAAACGTACTATGATGTGGATAGTGCTAGTATCGGTAACTTTGGTCGTACTTGCCATCGGACTCACATCCAACATATCCGAAATACCTATCTCAGATACCGAGAATATACTAGCAGTTGTACACAAAGCATTGCAACTTCCATATTTTTCGTTTTGCTACTTCATGTTATTTTTAGGTATAATATACCTAATACGCGACCGCCGAAGAAAGCTAGTAGCAAAGAAAAATAGTAAGAAGAAAAAATAATACTAAACTTTTTCATACACAGAAGCACTACGATTGATATTATATATCTTTATGTAGTGCTTTTCTTTTTGTGTATAAGAAAAATATTCTGTGGTTTTATCCAAACGGTCAAAGCCTCCAAACTTGGAATCGTCAGTTGATAATACCAGGCGGTACTTACCCGGCTCTTCCACCTGTATAATATAATCGGATACTGATAACATTGAATGCCAATTAAACACTGCCACCCATTTACCACGGCTGAATACTATAGTCTTATATTTCTCATCACACTTCAACAGTGTAGCAAAACCTTGGTTGAATACATTCTTCGACTTTACAAATGCAAGCATTGCCTTATCGAACAGCAAAAGATAATCGTACTTCAAACCCTTATCGGCAATAAGCGACCACTGTCTGCGGGCATAAAGATAACTCCAATTATTATCCTTTCGGGGGAAGTCTATCCATTCGGGGTGTCCAAACTCGTTGCCCATAAAGTTGAGATACGCCTGCCCACCTACCAAAATGGTAAAGAAACGTATCATTTTGTGCAATGCCACTCCCCTATCCACCACAGGGTTGTGTACCTGTTTAAGCATGGAATTATACATAGTTTTATCCATCAGTCGGAAAGCAATAGTTTTGTCGCCTACCATAGCTTGGTCATGACTTTCGCAGTAAGCCACAGTCTTTACATCAAAAAGTCTATCGTTCATTACCTTCCACAAATCAGCCATTGACCACTGTTCGTCACGTTGCTCCTTAAGCAACTTTATCCAATAATCGGGCAAAGCCATAGCCAGTCTATAATCGAACCCCACACCACCATCGGCAATAGGACGAGCCATTCCCGGCATACCACTCACCTCTTCGGCTATAGTAACGGCATCGGGGCGTATGTTATGTATCAAATCATTGGCCAGGGTAAGATATGTTATTGCCGCCTCATTTACACAAGTACCAAAATAATTGTCGTACGTTCCAAAGTTATCGATATAACCATGATGCATATATATCATGGAGGTAACACCATCGAAGCGGAATCCATCGATATGATATTCCTCCATCCAATATCGTATGTTCGACAAAAGAAACCGCTGCACATTAATATCACTATAATCAAACAGCTTTGTTTCCCAATAAGGATGAATATTTTCCGATTCTTTTGGCGAATAAAGATTCTCATCGCCATCAATCATATTTAATCCTTCTGTGGTATTAGCAACATAGTGACCTTGTACCAAGTCCATCACCACAGCTATACCATTGCTATGTGCAGTACGAATAAGGTGTTTCAAATCATCAGGTGTTCCAAACCTCGACGATGGAGCGAAGAAATTGCTTACTTGATAGCCATAACTACCATAATAAGGATGCTCGGCAATAGCCATAATTTGCAGTACATTATATCCCAAATCTTTTATGTAAGGAATAATATTTTCTTCAAACTGCTTATATGTTCCCACACCTTCCACCTCTTGAGCCATACCTATATGGCATTCGTATATCAGCAACGGCATATTTCTTATAGCTATGCCCTCTTCATCCTGCCAATCGAAAGGCTTTGCCGGTGCCCACACCCTACCTACAAAGCTATTGGTTTCGGCATCCTGTGTAGCATATTCCACATAAGCAGGCAGGTGCATAGAGTATCCGTCCTTTCCTTTTACATACAGCATTACCTCCTCTCCATGCATATCCTCTATGGGCAAAAATACCTCCCACACCCCATTATCTCTCCTGCTAAGTGGATAACGACATGGTTCCCAATCAGCAAAAGAACCGGTAAGATAAACCTGCAAAGCACGTGGCAACCAATCACGAAAATACCAACCTTTCAATTCCTTATCATAATGAAAACCCAACTCTCGGTGCCAACCGGCAAAATCATATAGCGAACCATAGTGGTGTAATATATTTTCTTTCGAAAGGCAGTACCTATTATTTCTCATCTCTATTTTATCGGCTACAGGTTGCAACCAAGGGTCATTATCTACAATTTTCATAGTTGTTATGTTATTAATATTTCATACATAGTTTACAAAGTTAGTTATTCTTTGAGAATTATTTATGTATCTTTCCAAAAAAAAGCGTAACTTTGCCCCACAGTACAAAGAACATAAAACACAATTAATTTGTTGAAAACTAATAATAAAATAATATCCGACAGCGCATACCAATACCACCGTTTGCCCAACGGAATAGGCATTGTGTTCAAGCGCAATTCGTCGATAGTGGCACATAGTGGCATATTTATCAATGTAGGTTCGCGCGATGAAGACAAAAGACACGAGGGAATAGCACACTTTATAGAACATTCCATCTTCAAAGGAACAACACATCGCAAAACCTACCATATACTCAACCGTATAGACGGTGTGGGTGGCGAACTCAATGCCTACACCAACAAGGAGGAAACTTGTATATATGCCTCGGCATTGGCACAGCATTTGGAACGTTGCCTCGAATTGTTTGCCGATATTATTTTCAACTCCACATTCCCTCAAAAGGAGATAGAAAAAGAAAAAGAAGTAGTACTTGACGAAATAAACTCATACAAAGATACACCATCGGAACTGATATTTGACGAATTTGAAGAACTATTCTTTGGCAACCATGCGTTGGGGCACAACATACTAGGCAACGAGAAAAACATACGACGATTTACATCTGACGAGCTAAGCACCTTTATATACAACAACTACACTACCGACAAAATGACAATATCGGTTATAGGCAACGTTGATTTCGACAAGGTGATAAAACTATGCATGAAATACTTTGGCCATAGACCCTCATCAACATCCAAAGTACAACGCTATGCCCCCGAATGTTGCAATATATTTGTAAAAGAAAAGAACAAACATATACATCAAACACACGCCCTTGTAGGCTGCAAGGCATACAACACATATAGCAACAAGAAAGTGGCATTCACATTAGTCAACAACATACTTGGTGGGCCGGCATTGAACTCTCGGTTGAATATTGGTATAAGAGAGAAATATGGGTTGTGCTACAATATCGAATCGCAATACACACCACTTAGCGACAGCGGAATATTCTATATATATGTGGCCATGGACAAGGAATTTAAGGATAGGATAATAGAACTGATATTCCACGAAATAGACCGTTTGAAGAACACACGACTTACCAATATGCAACTATCGGCAGCCAAACAGCAGCTAATAGGACAGTTGGCTATAAACGAAGAATCGGCACTGAATGAAATGCTGGCTATGGGAAAAGCATATATGAACTTCGACAAAGTAGATTCGCTAGAAGAGATAAACCGCGATATTATGGCTATAACTGCCGAAGAGATACAGGATATTGCCAACGAAATATTTATAGAAGACAACTTCAGCAAGTTGTTTTATTACTAATGCTAATTTCTAAAAATTGCTTTATAGTTATTTGCGAAACGTTGACTTAGTCGAAGTTGCCTATATAAATACACCATATATCTTGTTAAAATAAGATATATACGAAAACGGAATAAGATATATGCATTACCGTAATAATACATATATCTTATCTCGTTGCTGTCCTATACCAAACAAGCAAACCTGCATTCTCCTAATTTTTTCCCCCACAGTTTGCCTACATAACCATGTGGTTTAGATATCAAAAGTGCCATACATTGCCCAATTAGGCTGTGCAAAAACTACATTCCCGCTTTCGAACAACGAATTACAAATAGAAATTGCATCATATCCATTTTGTAGCTCAACAATAAAAACATTTTCATCCGAACCCAACTGTTCACGTTTTTTG
>JAEIGA010004562.1_pt1 | contig 21401 bp, 16 predicted proteins | sample 9270691 | NCBI WGS metagenome assembly JAEIGA01 (sample SAMN17057246, study PRJNA624740) | gut metagenome | biome: biome; isolation source: fecal sample | host: Bos grunniens | place: China: Xizang | collected 2019 | reverse complement strand
CAAATTCCTTTTCATCATCAGCGATGTAAAGAGTGATGACTGTACCTCTGTCCTCTTTCTTGCATGTGGTCACCTCATATTCAGGAGAGCCGTCGCATGTCCATTGAACAGCTTCTGCACCATCCTTCCATGAACGGGTCTCGATTGTAACCTTCTCTGCGACCATGAATGCAGAGTAGAATCCTAGACCGAAATGTCCGATTATGCTGTTCAGCTGGTCCTTGTATTTTTCCAGGAACTCTCCTGCGCTTGAAAATGCAATCTGATTGATATAACGGTCCACTTCTTCCGAAGTCATACCTATACCGTTATCGATGATCTTGAGAGTCTTCTTTTTCTCATCAAGTTCAATTCTTACTGCAAGCTCTCCTAATTCTCCATTGAACTCTCCTGATGAAGCCAGTGCCTTCATCTTCTGAGTTGCATCGACCGCATTTGCTACGAGTTCCCTCAGGAAAATCTCATGATCCGAGTAAAGGAACTTCTTGATTACCGGGAATATGTTCTCGGTAGTAACGCCAATTTTACCTGTAGTTGCCATATAGTTTGATCTTTAACATTTGCAATATAAAAAAGGTTGTCCCGAAAGACAACCTTTTTCAGTCAAATAACGTTCCAAGTTGAAAATACTGACATCTTGTCAGTCTGTGTCACGATTTATTTATACATGAATCTCTTGATGCTCATCTTAGGAGTCTTTTCGAACGGCTGATCCATGTATTCTACTGCGTTGAGCTTGCTGTATGCAGGCATTGATCTGTTAACCTCTGTCATGATTGTCTGCTTGTAAGCTTCGAGATCGATGCCTTCAGACTTTGCTTTATCTGCGTCCATAAAGATGAGCGCTACGAGTCTTGGACCTCTATCTACAACTACTGACTCCACAACGTATGGCTGATTGTTGACTACAGCTTCGATCTCCTCTGGATAGATATTCTGTCCGCTTGCTGAAAGGATCATGTTCTTGCTGCGTCCCTTGATGAAGATGTTGCCCTTTGTGTCAAGAAGACCGAGGTCTCCTGTGCGCATCCATCCATCTGCTGTGAATGCCGCAGCTGTTGCTTCTTCATTCTTGTAGTATCCGCTCATGATGTTCATTCCTCTGGCCTGGATCTCTCCAACCTTTCTCAAAGGATCTTCAGAGTCAATGCGAACCTCGATTGTGTCAATTGCCTTTCCGCATGATTTGCGTGCGAACTCCCACCAATCCTCGTATGCCATAAGCGGAGCTGCTTCTGTCATGCCATAACCGACAGTGAATGGCAGCTTGAACTTCTTGAACCACTTCTCTACATCCGGATTGAGTGCAGCTCCACCCATGACGATGGCGCGTACATTTCCACCGAATGCATTAAGGAGTGTATTACGGATCTTCTTGAATATGAGTTGATTTACTCCAGGGATAGATGTCAGTACCTTCATTACAGGCTTGTTGATTACTGGAGCTACCTTGCTCTTGAAGATCTTTTCCATCACGAGAGGAACTGTGATCACAAGGTAAGGCTTTACTTCTGCCATAGCTCCGAGAAGGAGTGCAGGGGTAGGGGTCTTTCCAAGGTAGTAGATTGATGAGCCTCCACAAAGAGGGTAGATGAGCTCGAACATCATGCCGTACATGTGAGCCATAGGGAGCATTGAGACAATTTTATCCTCAGGATATGAAGGCAGTCTCTTTTGACCAAAGGCAACATTTGCAGAGATGCACTCATAACGCAACATCACTCCCTTAGGTGCACTTGTGGTACCTGAAGTATAGTTGATTATCGCGAGTTCCTTATCGTTGCCTGTAGGATATGAAACGTCTGATGCGCGGAAGCCGTTCGGATACTTGCTTTCAAATAGAGAATCAAGCTCTTTGTTAGCCTTGCTGATTTTCTCGTCAGCTGCGTAGAGCAGCTTGAAATCTGCTGTAGATACAACAGCTTTCACTGCTGGCATCTTGCTTATGTCAAGCTTTGTCCAGATGTCTGAATCTGTAAACAGGACAGCACTCTCCGAATGGTCAACAAGATTGTTTACGCTTTCGGGATGGAAGTCTGCAAGAATAGGAACTACAACTGCTTCATATGTGTTTGCAGAAAAGAATGCGATTCCCCAACGTGCAGAGTTCTTTGCACACAGTGCGATCTTATCTCCTTTCTTTACGCCTATTGCCTCATATAATACATGAAGTTTTGCTATTGTCTTGGCTACTTCTCCAAAAGTAAAGATTTCTCCTCTGAAGTTACCGAGAGCCGGACGTTCCCAGTTTGCCTTGATGGCTTCTTCGAGTCTTGTAAAGTAATGTTTCATCTGTTGTTTAGATTTGAATTTTATTGCTGCAAAATTATACAAAATTGCGTCCGCATGTGTATAATTCATTATATTTGTGGTGAAACCACTTTTTTTGTGGTGATTTATCGGAATCCAAATACTGTTTATTATGAAGAATCGTCCTATTGTAGCATTGATTTATGATTTCGACGGCACATTGTCTCCCGGTAACATGCAGGAGTTCGGCTTTATCCAGGCTATCGGCAAGTCTCCTCAGGAGTTCTGGACTGAGAGTGACAACATAGCTGTGGGACAGGATGCCAGTAATATCCTCAGCTATATGAAGCTTATGTTTGATGAAGCTCGCAACGCAGGTGTGAAACTCAGGCGTGAAGATTTCAGACGTTTCGGAGCATCTGTCGAATTATTCAAAGGAGTGACAGAATGGTTCAGCCTCATCAATGCATATGGAAAGGTAAAGGGTGTGAAGGTCGAGCATTATATCAACTCATCAGGACTTGCTGAAATGATAGAAGGAACTTCTATCGCCAAGGAGTTCAAACGTATCTTTGCATGCTCTTTTCTTTATAATGAAGAGGGGGAAGCAGAGTGGCCTGGAGTTGCTGTTGACTATACTGCCAAGACCCAGTTCCTGTTCAAGATAAACAAGGGAATTCTGAGCATACGTGACAACAAGAAGGTCAATGAAAGCCAGGAAGAAGAAAACAAGCGTATTCCATTTCCTCATATGATATATTTTGGAGATGGAGAGACTGATGTTCCTTGTATGAAGATAGTAAAGATGTTTGGTGGCAACTCTATAGCCGTTTATAATCCTGAGATAAAGAAGAAGGTGAACGTCGCAAAGAAACTGCTCAAACAGCAGCGCGTCAACTTCATAACCCCTGCCGACTATACAGACGAGGGCCGCACCTATCAGCTTGTATGTGCCATTATAGACAAGATCAAGGCTGATTGGGAGCTGGCCCGTCTTTCGAGATAACAAGAGTTATATCAATATACCTTTACTTCAAGTTTAGAATAGGCTCTTTCTACCTTGGCAAGTGCACCTGCTACTGAATCATCGGTCGCAAGTATCACTCCTACACGGCGATGACCGGCAATCTCTGGTTTTCCGAAAAGCCTTATCTGTACTCCTGCTTCTTCTACTACCTTTTCAAGGTTGCAGAACTCATATTCCTTGGTGTTTCCTTCCACTACAATGGCCTTGGATGCTGATGGACCAAAGAATTTCACTTCAGGGACTGGCATGCCGAGTATTGCACGTGCATGAAGAGCAAATTCAGACATGTCCTGTGAAATCATGGTAACCATACCGGTATCATGTGGTCTTGGAGATACTTCGCTGAATATGACATCCTCGCCCTTGATGAAGAGCTCCACTCCGAAGATACCGTAGCCTCCGAGTGCATCTGTGATTGCCTTGGCAATAGCTTCAGCCATTTCTATGGCATTCTGTGGCATTGCCTGTGGCTGCCATGACTCACGGTAGTCGCCGTCAACCTGATGATGACCGATAGGTTTAAGGAATGTTGTTCCTCCGCTATGACGTACAGTAAGAAGTGTTATCTCATAATCGAACTTTACGAATCCTTCGACTATCACTTTGCCGCTTCCAGCTCGTCCGCCCTCCTGAGACACTGTCCATGCCCTGTCTATATCTTCCTCACTTTTGATTGTCGTCTGACCATGACCTGATGAACTCATGACAGGCTTGACTACACATGGAATTCCGATAGCAGCCACTGCTGCATCGAATTCTTCGCGAGTCTGTGCAAATCTGTATGGCGATGTTGGAAGTCCTAGAGTTTCAGCTGCGAGACGGCGGATTCCTTCTCTGTTCATGGTTATGCTGGTTGCCTTAGCTGTCGGTACCACGTTGTAGCCTTCTGACTCAAGTTCCACCAGCTTGTCTGTAGCAATAGCTTCAATTTCAGGTATTATGAAATCCGGTTTTTCATCCTCTATGATAGCTTTAAGCGCCTGGCCGTCAAGCATTGAGAGTACGTGACTCTTGTGTGCGACATGCATGGCAGGTGCGTTCGCATATTTGTCAAGCGCAACTACTTCCACTCCATATCTCTGAAGTTCCAATGCTACTTCTTTTCCAAGCTCGCCTGAGCCGCAAAGTACGGCCTTCTTGCCGGACTTTGTAAAGGTTGTTCCAATTTTTGTCATAGTCAGTTTTATTCCGGTTACAAATGTAATAAAAAAAAGAAGACGTCCCACTAAGGAACGTCTTCCATATTGATTTTTCAATCAGATTACTCGAATGAGATAACAACTGCTCTGTCAAGAGCTGCCTTACCGTTAACTGATCTGATAACCTGGTTCTTAACAACGATGTTAGATGTCTCGATACCATACTTAGTGCTAAGGAGGTTGATGAGGTACTCTGCACGCTTCTTGCTGAGGTACTCGTTACGCTTAGCATAACCTGTGTTGCTGTCAGCTGTACCGGTAACAACTGTTGCCTTGTTGTTCTTTACGTTAGGAAGGATGTTCTTGAGGTAGAAATCAAGGTGTGCAAGCTCCTTCTGGCTGAGAACTGTCTGACCGATCTCGAAGAAGAATGATGCTGGAGCGATATCCTTAAGACCAGACTCCTGCTCTGCCTTCTTAACTTCCTGTACGAGCTCCTCCTGCTTCTGAACTGCTACAACCTTCTCCTGCTCAAGAGCCTTCTTGTCATCGAGGAGAGCTGCGTTAGCTGCTGTGAGAGCTACTACTGCTGCCTCAGTTGCAGTGATCTTATCAACGTCAGCTGGGTTGTTGTACTCAGATGCACGTGTCCAAGTGTTCTTGCCGAGGTCATATACGAGACCTACGTTAGCTGAAAGATAACCAGCTGGACCATAGCCCTTGAAGATGTTTCCGCGAACGTCAACGATGAAGTTGAGCTTTTCCCATGACTTTACAGCGTTGATTACGTTGTAGATACCGAAACCACCTGCCATCTCGAGTCCATGAGGAGATCTGTCAACGATCAGACCATAGTGAGCGTAAGGTACGATGCTCCATACGCGCTGTGGGTTATAACCTCCGAATGTATTTGATGCATTCCACATGAAATCTGCATGAGGATAAAGGAACTTTCCTAAAAGACCAGTGAAACCACCGTTCATTCCTACACGCATTCCGATTTCTGGAGCGAACCACTTACCTACGTTAAAGTCAAGACCGAGACCTGTGCCAGTGCCGTTATCAACAAAGAAGTTTACACCAGCTGCACCACTTACAAACCAGTTGTCCTTCCAAGTGTTTGTGAGGTAAGGACCCTTGTTGCACTCTTTTTCATTAGCGGCTGAAGCCTCAGGAGCTGCAATAGCTGAAATCGCTGCAATTGCGAGAGCTCCCAAAAAGAATTTTACTGTTTTCATAATGTTAAAACTAATAACTATTTAAATTATACTTGATTCCGAACACGTATCTGCGCAAACCGCGCATACATAATTGCAAAGGTAACATTTTTTTTAATAGCATGAAATCTTTTTGAAGAAAATACTCTCTTTTTTATGTAAATAAGTCCAAAATAATGGCCGGCAAGATGGTTTTCCTGCCGGCCGTTGTTTTTAGATCCTTTTATCTTCAGCCAATCAGTCTCAGAAACTGATCATGACCGCTCTGCTGAGCTCTGGTTTTGCATCTGCCTTCACTACGTCTGCCTTTACAGTAATTTTCTCAGGGGCGATTCCATATTTTCCTGTAAGGATGTCAAACACATATTTGCCTCGTGCCTCACTCAAATGCTTGTTTCTGTTTGCAGTTCCTGTATTGCTGTCTGCTGAACCCATAAGTGTGATGATTATCTTTGTGTCCTCTGTCGCGTTTGATATGAGATTCTTGGCAAGGAAGTCAAGATGTTCCATCTCCTTGTCGCACAAGACTGCCTGACCGATATTGAAATATATCATTGCAGCGCCCATACCTTCAAAGAAGTTTGTTTCTGCTTTCAGATTCTGGTTCTGCAGCGACTTCATCTGCTGAGACAGCGCTGAATTCTTTTTTGCAAGTGCTTTGTTTTCTGCAGAAAGTGAAAGATTGGCTGCTTCAAGGGCTACCATTGCCTCTTCGAGAATTGCAAATTTCTCTGCATTTGCAATTTCAATTGCATCTATCACTGTCGATGTCCTTATGAAACCAGGGTATCCGAGATTCACTGCAAGTCCAGCTGTGACACTTGGAACAATTGCTGCTCCAGAAGCCTCATGTACTCGTCCGTTTACGACGGTCGCTCTCATGTCGATGATGATATCCAGCCTTTCAGTCAGGCCGAGATTGTGAAGGAGACCTGCTCCTGCTGCAAATTCATTATTTGAATAATCTGCGCCATCGAGGCCATAGGACCTGTAGAGACCTGCGTGCAGGTATGGAATCAGATCCCAGAATCGAGTTTCTTTATATCCGCTTAATGCATTCGAAGCGTTCCATAAGAAGTCGCCATGGAAGTACATATACCCGAACTTCTGCAGATATCTGTCGTCGCTGTTTCTTGTCTTTCCGAGCACACTTGGTTTATCTGCCCAAAGCTGAGAGTTAAAGCCCTGATAACCTACACGCATACCTGTTGATGGGGTAAACCACTTTCCGATGCCGGCATCAATACTCGGACCGATCTTGACGTCGAATCCTTCATTTATGAATATGTTTATGCCACCACCGGCACCGATGAACCAGTTGTCCCCGAAGCTGTTGGTCTCGTATGGACCGCGGACTATGTCTCCGTATTCATCCCTGTTGCCGTTTTCCTGGGCATTCACATTGATTGTGACTGTCATCAAGACAGTTGCAAGAGCCGCAGCTCCCATTAAAATGTTAAGACGTTTCATAACCACTGACTTTAAAATGTGTTGTTATGAAACGTCCTATACAAATTTGATGTAAAACCGTTGTTTTCGGAGAAAAATTTACTTTTCCTCTTTTTTTGCTTCTTCTACAGTAGGAGCAGATTCCTTGTATTTGAATCGTCTGATCTTCTGGGTTGCAGTCTTCTCAAACGGTTCTTTCATCACTTCAACTGAACTTACCTGAGAGGATTTGTTTACGTTCTTGTTGGTGATCTTAAGCACCTTTGCCTTCCAGCTGTCAAGTTTTTCGTAAAGCTTTTCCTCGCTTTCACTATCCCATTCTATAAAGTTGTCAACAGGCTGTACAAGTGCCACGAGCTTTCCTTCTCGTTCTACTACGATAGACTCGCTGACGCCTTCTACATTGTTGATCACGTTTTCGATTTCCTCAGGATAAATGTTCTCTCCGGATGGACCGAGGATCATGTTGCTGTTTCTACCCTTGATGAAGAATCTTCCCTTGGCGTCCTGGATCGCGATGTCGCTTGTGCGGAACCATCCGTCTTCTGTGAATACGCTCTTTGTACGTACGGGATCCTTGTAGTATCCGAGCATTACGTTAGGGCCTTTTGCTACGATTTCTCCTTCTCCGGTTTCAGGATTTATGTTATGGAGCTTCAACTGTACGTTATATACAGGATATCCGAATGAACCGACTGTCCTCCATCCGTGCATTGCGTATCCAAGCAGAGGGGAAGTTTCTGTGAGTCCATATCCGATGGCATAAGGGAAGCCTGCCTTGAGAAGGAAGTTTTCAACTTCAGGGTCCAGTTTAGCTCCACCGATTCCATAGAATGACATGTGTCCACCGAATGTCTTCTTTATCTTCATGCCTATGATCTTGCACATCAGTCCGTTCATGTGCTCGTTCATCCATGTCAGCGTGCGGCTGCCCTTGATTGTAGGGAGAACACTGCCTTTATAGACTTTCTCGATGATGAGAGGCACTGTGAGCATAGTGGTCGGCTTGACGATCTTGAGAGCCTTCATGAGGAGTGATGCAACCGGTGGCTTAGGGAGATAATATACTGTAGCTCCGCAGTACATCGGGTACAGCATGCTGAGAGTCATCTCAAGTGTATGTGCCATCGGCAGAACAGAGAGCCATCTGTCTTTTTCTGTTCTCTTGCATGAATGATAGCATGTGATTACATTCGAAGACAGGTTGCGGTGGCTGAGCACTACTCCCTTTGCGCTTCCTGTGGTTCCGGATGTATAGATGATTGTTGCGATGTCATCCGGGGTAGGTACCATTGTCCTTCCGTCGCATGTGAACTTGCTTTCATCTGCGCTCAGGACCTCGAATGTGTCGATGTCGATGACGAGTGTCATCTTGTCTCTGCAGGCCTGGCTGAGTTTTCCTGAGAGCTTCTGGGATACGAATATCACCTTGCTTTCAGAGTGCTCCAGAATGTTTGTCACTTCGTTTTCGGAACTGTCAGGGAGAATTGGAATCGCGATGCGTCCGAATGGAACAATGCTGAAGAACGCTACCGACCAGTTCGGCATGCTCTGAGATAGAATTGCCACTTTATCACCTGCTCCGATTCCATATTGTGTGAGTTTCTTGGAAAGGCTGTCACATTTGCCTTTGAAAGATTGGTAGGTGTATCCACCTTCTTTTGTGTCGTACCATTGTGTGTACTGGTTCTTTGAGTACACAGTGGTTGCATAATCGTATAGCTTAGCGAGGGTGTCAACATATTTCTCCCTCATCCTTTGCATACGTTTGTAAAGTTGAATCATAAATATAAGTGTTTAGTACATGTTAGTGCGTCACATATTTCTCAGGATGCTTTCCTACAAGATTCATTGTCTCGTAGATTGCCTGTATTCTTGCCATGTCTGCTCTTGCATCGTCTGTAAGCTCCACTTTTTCGCCTCTTCCGACATGCTTTGTACCCCAGTCAAAATATCCGAGATATACCGGACAGTCGAGCTGGCGTGCTATGGTATGAAAACCTGTTTTCCATCTTTTGATGGCTTTTCTTGTTCCTTCCGGCGAAAGCGCAAGGTGGGCGATCTTTTTGCTCTTCATCTCTCGGATGACGCTAAGGACTACGGCACTGCCGTTCTTTCTATCGACCGGGATGCCTCCGAGCTTGCGCAAAAGCCATCCGAGCGGTCCCCAGAACACCTCGCTTTTAACCATGCAGTATGGCTTTCCTCCTACTGAGGTATAGTAAAGATATGAGATTACAAAATCCCAGAATGAGGTGTGCGGTACACCAAGGATTATGCATTTGTCTTCCGGTACTACCGGTGTGTCGGCGGTCCATCCCATGACTCTGAGAAGCCAGCCGCAAAATTTTCTCCACATAATGTTAAATGTTTACGTCTTCAAGTTCCTGTGCACTGCGCAGGTTCTTGCTGATGAATATCTGTCTGTCTATTGTGTTTTCTCCCATATAGAACTCCATGATGTCGGAAATTGATTCCTCATCACTGAGTCTTACACGGTCGAGTCTCATGTCTTTTCCGATGAATCCTGTGAATTCGTCCCATGAAATCTCACCAAGACCTTTGAATCGTGTGATTTCTACCTTTGTCTTAAGTTCCCTGATTGCCTTCTCCTTTTCTTCAAGATTATAGCAATAGCGTACTTCATTCCTGTTCTTTACCCTGAAAAGAGGAGTCTGGAGTATATATATGTGGCCTCTTCTGATGAGATCCGGATGGTATTTCATGAAGAAGGTGAGCACGAGCATACGGATGTGCATTCCGTCGTCATCGGCATCGGTCGCGACGATGATCTTGTTGTAGCGGAGGTCGTCAATGTCCTCCTCAAGACCAAGGGCATTGATCAGAAGGTTCAGCTCCTCGTTCTCCGCTATCTTCTTGCGGCTTTCCTTGTAGGAGTTGATAGGCTTTCCCCTGAGGGAGAATACAGCCTGGGTTTCAGCGTTGCGGGCCTTTGTGATTGTTCCGCTTGCTGAGTCACCCTCGGTGATGAAGATGCTGGTCTCTTCGCGAAGGTCTTCCTTTGCTGCAGGCAGTTTGTCCTTATAATGATATTTGCAGTCGCGAAGCTTCTTGTTGTAGACGTTTGTCCTCTTGTTTCTCTCCTTTGTCTTCTTCTGGATTGTGGAGATCTCCTTCCTTTCCTGTTCCGATGAAGTGATCTTCTCCTGAAGTGTTGGGATGATTTCCTTATGTATATGGAGATAATTGTCCAGATTGGTCTTCACAAACTCGTTTACGTAGCTCCTGATTGTAGGGCCTTGGTCATACGAATGTGTGCCGTCTTCATTCTGGGTGTCTGTCTCCCACATATATGTTGAACCGAGTTTGGTCTTTGTCTGACCTTCGAAGTTCGGCTCCTGGATCTGGATGCTTATCGCACCGATTATTCCCTGTCTGATATCCTCGGGCGCAAAGTCTTTCTTTGCAAATGTCTTGTAGAACTCCTTCAGTGTCTTGGCTATCGCTTCTCTCATTGCGGCAAGATGTGTTCCTCCGTCACGGGTGTTCTGTCCGTTCACGAAGGATGCGATGTTCTCTCCGTAGCTGTTGCCGTGGGTGAGTACAATCTCAACGTCTTCTCCGACAAGATGAATGGGCTCGTAAAGCGGCGTTTCTGAGATGTTGTCATTTATAAGGTCCAGAAGTCCGTTTTCAGACTTGTAGGATGTGCCGTTGAAGTTGAGGGTGAGACCTTTCTTCAGGTATGAATAGTTCTTCATCATTGATTCTATGAACTCCATCCTGAAATTGTAGCCTACAAACAAGTGTTCATCGGGAATGAACCTGACGAATGTTCCGTTCTTTTCCTTGGCAGGGGCAGGGCGCTGTCCTGAATCGATGAGCTTACCTTCCCTGAACTCGGCGAATGAGCTCATTCCGTCTCGAAAAGCTTCGACGTAAAAATGTGATGACAATGCATTCACGGCCTTCAGACCTACTCCGTTAAGGCCGACTGATTTCTTGTATCCCTTGGTGTCATACTTTCCACCGGTGTTCAGCACGCTTACTGCTTTGACAACCGAGTTGAGAGGAATACCGCGGCCGAAGTCACGGACTGTGACTTCCTTCTCGTCTGCGGTGATGTTGATCACCTTTCCGAATCCCATCGAGAATTCATCGATGGAGTTGTCAACTACCTCTTTCAGAAGGACATAGATTCCGTCTCCGATGTCTTCTCCATTGCCAAGGCGGCCGATATACATTCCCGGACGTTTGCGGATATGTTCGACGCCCTCCATTGTCCTGATGTTGTCATCAGTGTAATTTGCGTTTATGTTTGTTACCTCGTTTGCCATAGTATCAATAACGACAATATCCCGCAAAGATACGAAATTTATTTGGATGTATATCGGATTGGGTCTAAAAATCAAATATCTGGCTTAGGATGGGCTATTCGTGTTTTTTTTGTAAATTTGCAAGGTTTGATAATGTCTTGATATGCCAGATAAGGGAAATATAACTGTTAGGAATGCAAAAGTGAACAACCTGAAAAGTGTCACTGTGGATATCCCTCGTGAATCATTTGTGGTGATCACAGGAATATCCGGGTCTGGAAAGTCTTCCCTGGCCTTCGATACACTTTTTGCTGAAGGACAGAGACGTTTTGCTGAGAGTCTTTCGTCATATGCAAGACAGTTCCTTGGACGTATGTCCAAGCCTGATGTAGAACTGATAGAAGGAATCCCTCCTGCCATAGCGATCGAGCAGAAGGTGAATACGAGGAATCCGCGTTCCACCATTGCGACAAGTACTGAAATCTATGACTACCTCAGGATCATATTTGCCAGGATAGGACGCACATATTCTCCGATAACAGGTCTTGAAGTCAGATGTCATACCGTCAACGATGTGATCGAGTGCATTTTTGAGGGGGATTCATCTGCGGTGTTCCTGCTGTCTGACCTTGGATGGAAGGATAGGGATGATAAGGTAGAACTTATGCTCCAGCTGAAGGAGGAAGGATATTCAAGATTCTTTACAGATCGTGCTGTACGTATAGAGGAGGTGATGAAGATGGCGGAGGAAGGAAATTATCCGGAATCTCTATATCTTCTGGTGGATCGACTGAAGATGCCTCAGAGCAAGGACGATGAGGACCTGATGACCCGTCTTCATTCTTCTGTGACAACTGCTTTTGACAAGGGAAACGGCACCATGTATGTCGTGAAGGATTCTACGATGTTCCGTTTCATAAACAGATTCGAGGCTGACGGGATGGTTTTTGAGAAGCCGGACGAATATATGTTCAGTTTCAACAGTCCGCTTGGAGCGTGTAAGGTATGTGGCGGTCTTGGACAGATAATAGGCATAAGCGAAGATCTGGTGGTTCCGGATAAAAGCAAGACAATTTATGATGGTGCGATCGCTTGTTGGCGAGGAGACAAGATGAGTTGGTTCAAGGACCAGATCGTAAGGAATTCTGCAAGATATTCGATACCTATATTCGAACCTTATTGCAATTTGAGTCAGGAGGTGAAGAATATCATCTGGAACGGTATGGCTGCAGATACCGAGGAAGATTCGATCGTGGGACTGAACGAGTTCTTCAGATGGGTCGAGTCCAACAGATACAAGATACAATATAAATATATGCTCAGCCGTTATTCCGGCAAGACAGTATGCAATGAATGTGGCGGAAGTCGTCTGCGCAGGGAGGCTATGTATGTGAAGGTTGGAGGCAAGACAATTCATGAGCTGTTGTGCATGAATGTGTCTGAACTTCTGTTTTTCTTCGAGAATATTCAGATAGAAGATTGGGAGATGAAGATAGTTTCAAAGGCTGTCGAAGAGATTGTATCCCGACTTAAATGTATATCTGATGTCGGACTTTCGTATCTTACTCTGAACAGAGCTTCAAATACTCTGTCTGGTGGTGAGAGTCAGCGTATCAATCTCGTGACGGCTCTCGGCAGTTCTCTTGTGGGGTCTCTGTATATTCTGGATGAACCGAGTATCGGACTTCATCCACGTGATACCGCACGTCTGATAGAAGTTCTGAAGCGGTTGAGGGATATAGGCAATACTGTTGTAGTGGTGGAGCATGATGAAGAGATAATCCGTGCTGCTGATTTTCTTATTGATATAGGACCAAAGGCGGGAGTGAACGGGGGAGAGATCGTCTATCATGGCAGGTTGGATGGAAGTGAGAGCGATACGGTGAAAGAAAGGTCGCTTACGTTGCAGTATCTCAATGGCATGCGTGGACGATATGAAAGAAAGAAACGTTCCTGGACCTATTCCATTACTGTGGAAGGTGCGATGGAACATAATCTGAAGGATATTGATGTCAAGTTTCCGCTTGGAGTGCTGACTGTGGTGACTGGAGTGAGCGGAAGCGGAAAATCTTCGCTTGTAGGTGATATTCTATATCCTGCTCTATACAGGCATATAAACCAGACAGGTTCTGCCCCTGGTACATTCAGAGGCCTTTCCGGTTCTCTTGACAGGATAACCCAGGTGGAGTATGTTGATCAGAATCCTATCGGCAAGAGTTCGCGTTCCAACGCTGTGACATACCTTAAAGTATATGATGACATAAGAAAACTCTTGTCAGATCAGCAATATGCAAAGCTCAATGGCTACACACCTTCGCATTTCTCGTTCAATATAGACGGTGGACGATGTCCTGAGTGTCAGGGAGAGGGTTTTGTCAAGATCGGCATGCAGTTCATGGCGGATGTCTCTATGGTCTGTGAGGCATGTGGCGGAAAAAGATTCAAGCCGGATATACTCGAGGTCCGTTACAAGGGTAAGAACATAGACGATATCCTCAATATGAGCGTTGAAGAAGCTATGGACTTCTTCAGCTCGCAGGAAGATCCTGTTGCCAAGAGGATTGCCGAACGACTTCAGCCTCTTGTCGATGTCGGTCTTTCATATATAAAGCTTGGACAGAGCAGCAGCACGCTGTCTGGAGGAGAAAGCCAGAGAGTAAAGCTTGCATATTTCCTGTCGATGAATGATGCCGGTACTAAGTCACGGCCACAAAGGATACTTTTCATTTTTGACGAGCCTACTACAGGACTGCATTTCTATGATGTGGAGAAACTTCTCAAGTCTTTTGACGCTTTGTTGGCAAAAGGACATAGCATAGTTGTAGTCGAACATAACATGGATGTGATAAAGGCTGCAGACTGGGTGATCGATCTGGGACCTGAGGCTGGCGATGGAGGCGGTTCGCTGGTATTTACAGGAACCCCTGAAGATCTGGCATGCTTTGATGGCTCTCATACTGCAGAATTCATGAAGGAAGATTGACCTCAATCACAAATAAGGCCGCATCATTTACAGGTGGACCGGCTTCCATGTATATCAGTCCCATTCCCGGACCGGTAAGTGTCAGTACAGCACCATGACCGTCTTCATCTATCTTATAGTCATAGATGCCTGTTATCTTGTCTGCCTCCATGTATCCGACGCCGACGTCAAATGGCGTGTAAGGTGGAAATAGCCTGCATCCGATATGAACCGTATCTCCAATGTCCCCACGGATATAGCTGGAAGGATATTGATATATATAGGGCTCTCCTGCTGGAATCAGTCCGCTTTTGTCCACTCTCCATCCATCTCCTGAAAGTCCGTCATTCTCCGGGCGGACAGTTATGCTGTAATGACTGTTCCGTTCAATGTCAAGGTTGGCAGCATTCTCGCCAAGGTAGAATCTGTATATGAGGTTTCTGTCATAGGTGAATGCCTTGTCTGACATGTAGCTGAGTTCAATCTCTATATATGAGCAGGTATGTTTTCGTGGGTCATTATCAAGAAATACCTTTTCATGGTCCTCAATCTCGTGGTCTGAAAATGAGCCTTGCATGTTCTCAAGCATATAGAGTGACAGGGCTCCGCTTTTGCCGTTCCTGTCCATCGTATTGAGTACTGAACATTCTCCTTCCTGACGGTTGAATCCAAGTACGAAGCATTCATCTGGTCCTTTTATCATGTTTTCCATGAAGACCGATGTCTGTTTTGGGCAGTTGCCGATCTTGACGGACATGACCTTCATGTCTATGTCTTTGTCAATCCTGCTTCTGTCTAATCTGATGCTTATCTTTGCCATCAGATGGCGTAGTTCAAGCTCTATTCTGGCTTCTGGGCCTATCTTGACATTATGCATGAACGCATACATCGGCATCCCTCGACTGTATTCATCGGGATATGTCAGATAGTATCTGATGTCTTTGAGAGCATCTATGGTGGATGCCTTGACCGGGGTACCGAAATTGGCACAGGCACAGAAGGTATATCGTTTTCCGCGTACAAGCGTTGCTGTCAGTTCTGTCGGCCAGGATGAATTGCAGTCCTGTATCCAGAAATGCTGATCCAAGTCACCTTCGCTGTCGAATATCATAAGACTGATGTCTGTGATCAGTTCTTCGTCAGGGTCAATGGCTTTTGTCTTGAAACCTTCCGTGCATAGGGCTATTTCAACATCGGTGCTGTTCCTGACTGCCACCTTTTCTTTTTCGGCAAAGATGCAGCCGGTAACAGTCAGTGCAGATGCCCAGAATATGATCTGCTTCAGAACCGGACCGGATATTCTTCTATTTCCTTCCATTTTGTAACCTTCATGTTCATAGATATGTCGTCAGTTTCAACCGGTGTGTCCGGATCCGCATTTCCTTTCTTTCGGATGACAACGTCATATTCATATCTGCAGTTCCTTTCTATTCCTCCATCTCCGTAAGGAGGTCGGTTGATGTTGATCGGCCAGTAGTATGTCGTTCCTTCAATTTTTCCTTCTATCACAAGTCTTGTAAAAGGGGAGCCGGGACTTTCATAAGAGGAATTGTTCGGATAGCATAGCAGTCGGATATCCGGCCGCATGACATTTTTACTGATGTCTTCATCAAGTTCCTGCAGCAGCAGCGAAGGTTGTGCAAGACTTGTCAAGTCATCTTCATCGAGATGACCATGATTCAGTATCCTTTCCGGATTCCATATTCCGTCATTTATCAATGTTGACTGAGCATTTACATTAAGCAGATATACTTTTACGTCTGTTATATTGCATCCTGCATATCCTTTGTCAGTAAAGTCACATCTTATGCTGTTCAGTACCACCTGGCTGGCAACGGGTTGTAGCTCTATCCTGTTGCCAGGGTCTTTACCTGCCTTGATATGGCATTCTGCAGTCATGCACAGAGCATCACTTTTTTCATCTACCAATGATACCCTTATTTCCCGTAGTGTCTGATAGCAGTCTATTGAAGCCCAGTCAGACCGCCTTTTGTCAAGGCCGGTGCAGATGAACACGATCTTGTTGCCTGCTTGGGTAGCTATGCTGACTTCATCGGTCTTGTATCCCATAGTCCTTGTGTATGAGTCCAGTCTCATAAGCTTATCATCATTGAATGCGAATATGTCCAATGTGTCTTCTCGAGTTGCCCCGGAGCCTCCGTGACTCGAAAACAGCAGCCTTGTCCCTTTCGGCTCTGTTTCTCCGGGCACGGAAGCTTCCATAAGATATGAGCAACTGTAGAATGATACCGGGATAAGCAAGTAGATAGTGTAAATCAGATAGTGTTGGATCAGATAGATCAGTTTGTGAAATTGTGGTTTAGAATTTAAAGCGTTTTTAGAAGGATTCCTATCCCGGTATTTTGCTATTGTCATAGTATTTGTCTTTAATGTGTTCGTCTTTAAAATGTATATTGCACTCCTATCTTTATTTCTTGTCCGGAAGTCACGCCATCCCTATATGCCTTTAGGAGCGTCATTTCGTACGTGATATATGCTCCGATTCCCTTGCATATCCTGAATGCATATCCTGTTTCCGCCGATACGTCTGGCAGGGCATTGTCGTATAAAACGATTCCTCCGGATACAAACGGACTGTTATATGTCGGACCTGTCCAATGTCTTAGATGGATCCTGAAGCGACTGCGGATATTTTCTTTCATATTCATTTCTGAATGATCTTCGGTTTCTGTATAATGTTCCTTTTCATAATGGTTCAGTCGGTTTCTTAATATCAGTGTACCCAAGTCTGCATGTATGTCACATGACCATCTTTCGGTAAATGAGAAACCGATTATCATCTCAGGTGCCCGTTCCCTGATGAATGATGTCAGGTCAATTCCTATGATACCATCCTTTTCTGCTCTGGCTTCGTAATCAGATACCAGATATAGGAGAATCAGCAGGCATGCGGGTCGCATAATGGGTTTCATCTTTTTTCTGCAAAACTATGACAGCATTTCCGGATGATTGAGCGATTTAAAAAAAGATTCATCAGATTTTTCTTTTTTTTAGTCGTTTTAATTTTTTTTAGTGTGCATAAAATTTTTTTTAGTCGCTTTTTTGATGAAATAATCTTATATTTGGCATCCTTATTTTCAAGAAAAATCCGTAAGCAATGAAGAGGAAACTGTTTTTTACGAGAATCCTGGAACGCAAGAATCATTATGTGCCTGTTTTTGCTCAACAGGCAACATATCTTCTTCAGGCATCAGAAGCTCTGTGCAATATGACCGAGACAATGGATCCGGTTCAGTGGCGTCGTTTTGAAAGAGAGGTAAAGGCGTGTGAGGTGCAAGGAGATGCCCTTCTGGCTGAGTTTCACGAACAGCTTCATGAGACTCTTGTCAGAAGAGTACGCAGAATCGATGTGCAGTCTATAGCAATGAACATCGATGAATTCCTGGATCATATCAATGATTCAGCAAAGTCAATTCCTCTATATATGCCTAAGAGGCTGGATTCGCAGATATCAGATATTGCGCAGTATATCAGGGCTCAGTCAGATGCTCTCAAGAAGATGATGGCTCTGCTCATAGATATAAAGAGCAATTATCCGCAAATTGCTATACAGTGTGAACGTATCACTGAATTGGAACATGCTGCAGATGATTCCTTTGCGGAATATATAGGCTATATATTCACTCATGAGTCCGATGCGATTGAACTCATGAAATATAAGAACATAGCCGAAGCTTTTGAAGCTGCGACCGATGCTGCAAAGAGAGTGTCCGACAGTGTAAGAAAAATTATAATGAGATACGTTGACTGATCCAGTCCGCTACGAGTTTCTGGTCCATTGCGGAAGCTTGATCCAGCGAATTGAAACAGCAGAACAGAGCTTGATGGTTTTTGTCAAAGCCCTCAAGCTTTTTTTGTACATAGTCGCCTCCTTTGCGTGGCTTCAGATATAACCCGAATTTTCCGGGAGACCTGACGATACATCTTTCTGCACGATGCTCTGTCATATAGAACAGTTCTTGCGAGTTATACTGTTCAGCATCCCTGAAGCGATGTCTTATGTTTCTTATAAGTACATCAGGATGTTCAGAGAAGAACTTTTCATAGAAACTTTTCCTCAAAGCTCTTGGGGTGTGTGCCAGATATAGGAATCGATGGCTTTCCCCGATTATCGACAATGCATTGAGCATGGAGTCTTTGAATCCGATCGGCTTGTGACCTTTTTTCTTCGGCTTTATGAATCTGAGAAACTTTGCGAATGGGGTAGAGTACCAGTCGGCGTAGCAGATTGTCTTGTCCCCTTCGAAGAAGTCGCTCTCTGTACATGGTGCAACGAAGAGGAAGTCGTCATTGAGATATACAAATTTTTCGCTCAGTCCTGGAATTCTCCACATCATTGCCTCGATTGCCCTGGAGTTGAATGTCGGAAGATATTCCTCATATCCCTTGAAAATGTCTTTGTGATCAACGATCCTTATAGGAATGATATCGTCAAAGTGTTGGCAGAGAAACTCCTCAAGGTGGGGATTCTGACCGTCAGTGATGATGAATATCTGTCTTGCGAACCTTGCGAATCTATGGATTGAGGCTACGCAGTAGTTTATCTCGCCTATGTTGGCGAAACGGGTGGCTCCTGCAACGTCGTCGCGCGAAGCATCCTTATGTCCGGTTGTATATGATGCCAGCTTCTGCCTGTGGGCAGGATCGTTGCCGTCCACCCATGAAATGACAAAATCTATAGCCTCTGATCTATCTGAATTTCGCATGAACTTCTGATTATAATATTTATGCGAATGTAGAGTTTTCCTCAGAATTTATCAAATCTGAGAAATGATAATAGGGGAAATTTATATATATTTGCTGAATGTACATCTGTTGGAATTGATATGGAAGTAAAAAGGAAAAGGATATGTGCGGTTACTATGGTAAGGAACGATGAGTTCTTTTTACGCAGGTGGACCGCGTATTATGGAAAGGAACTCGGCCCTGAGAATCTGTTTGTCTTCTTGGATGGAATGGATCAGCCTCTTCCGGACTGGTGTCCTGGTGTGAATGTGGTGGCTAAAGAAAGAGTACCCGGACAAGTGGCTGCTGCCGACAGGGGAAGGATTGATTTTATTTCCGAACAGGCTGCTGGTCTTCTGCAAAGTTATGATATGGTGATAGGCACAGATGTGGATGAGTTCCTTGTAGTTGATCCTGCATTGAACGTAACTCTGGCAGACTTTCTGTCGTCACTTCCCGAAAAGACATCATTTTCAGGACTTGGCATAGATGTAGGTCAGCATACTGGATTGGAGAATGAGCTTGATGCTAGTAAATCCTTTCTTTTACAAAGGCATCACGCAGTCTTATCAACACGCTACAGCAAGGCTTCTGTCATAACAAGGCCAGTGCGATGGGGTTCAGGATTCCATAGGATAAGAAATGGTAATTTTCATATAGTCAAGGATTTATATCTTTTCCACTTCGGATGTGTTGATCTTAAAAGGCTTGAAGCAAAGTTCTCCGATAAGGATAAAGTGGCCACCGGATGGTCAAGACATCTCAAGAAGAGGGCAAAGACAATTTTTACGGTGAGTTCTTCCAAGGCCCGCAATTGGGACAGATGGATTCCGTTTGCTAGGAATGTACAGAATCTGGTCAGGCCACCATATGCGTGGAACAAGCCGGCCATGTTCAATTTAAAGATTGTAGTATCTATACCGGAACGTTTTCAGGAGATAGTCTGATGAAAGTCAAGAATAAAAGAATGGTGGAAATCTCTCATGTTTTCTCAGAATCTTTTCATGTACTGAGAAAATATGACTGGTTTCGTCGAGGAAGGAGAGTTTCATCTCCGGAACTTGTCTTTATGGTAGATGACAGCGGATTTTATACAGGTGGTCTTGCAGACCGCTTCAAGGGTGCTGTCTCTGCATACGCCTGGTGCCTGTGCAATGATGTAAGCTTCAAGATAAGGTATGTATTCCCTTTTGAACTGTCTGATTTCCTGTTGCCTGCAACTCATGACTGGATTCTTGGTCCGGGAGAGTTCTCGCGTAATGTCTTTGATACCCGACTTATGTACGCCCGTGGTGAGCATGGACGCCGGCTTCTGGCTCTGAAACCACGCAAGCAGATTCATTATTATGGTAATATGGATGTCCTTCCGGCTATAAATGCCCATTATGGGACATCATATGGATGGGGAGAACTTTTTAGAAGACTCTTCAAGCCATGCCCTATCCTGGAAGAAAGAGTGAATTCTGTCAAAGCATCAATAGGCGCTTCATACGTTTCTGCTGTATTCCGTTTCCAGAATCTTCTTGGAGATTTTGAAGAGTATCATTTCAAATCTGAAGAAGACAATACAAAGAGGGAAGAGATAATATCAAAGTGCCTGGAAGGCATCAGACGAATCCAGGAACTCCATTCAGGAATGCCGGTGCTTGTGACTTCCGATAGTGTCACTTTCCTTGATAGGGTTTCATCTCTTGATGGAGTTCATGTCATCCCGGGAAAGGTGGTTCATGTGGGTTCCAAGGGAGGAGAGAAGTACGAGACATATCTTAAGTCGTTTGTTGATTTCTATACGCTTGCAGGAAGTGAAAAAATTTACGGACTTGCCACCGTTGAGATGTACAAGTCCGAATTTCCAATGTATGCTGCCAAGGTAAATGATATACCTTTCGAGCGTATAATGCTTTAGCGTCCGGGGATTTCCGGCAGTTTTATCCAGCTACCCAATTTTTCGTCCCATGATGCCGGTTCGAATGGTGTTGTGCCGCTGTAATGATAAAGCGTGAGTTCTCCGAAATATATCTTCCCCTCGATTTCGTAGAGATCCACTCGTACATGTGGGAAACCTTTAGACAGCTCTGCAGCAAGTGACTTCATCTGCTCAAATGTCTCTGGTCTTGCTGGTGGAACCTCAGAGTTGGGATGACCGTTTCTGATAGGCAGATGATTGAATTCCATGTCGAAGAAATCGAACTTTGTCTCTACCTTCTTATGTCTGTCTGATGCTACAAACAGAAGTTTAGGCTCTCCGTCAAAGCAGAAGAACTTATAGTCTTTAAGTTCTCCGTCACCTTGCCTGTCCTCCATATACTGTTCTGCAAGAATGCGTGGCTTTAT
>JAEIGA010004561.1_pt1 | contig 21404 bp, 21 predicted proteins | sample 9270691 | NCBI WGS metagenome assembly JAEIGA01 (sample SAMN17057246, study PRJNA624740) | gut metagenome | biome: biome; isolation source: fecal sample | host: Bos grunniens | place: China: Xizang | collected 2019 | reverse complement strand
CCCTGTCTCAAGTATGACCTTAAGGTGCGCAGGAGCGATGGCTGCCTTTATCTCATATATCTCATCATATACCTCTTCGTAATTTCCCTCGAGGAACTTGCCGATAGAAATCACGATATCTATCTCCGTTGCGCCCGCCTTCACTGCCAGAGCACTCTCCGCCACTTTGATTTCAGGGAAAGTTTGGCTAGCAGGGAAACCTGCAGCTACCGCAGCTATTCCAATAGGTTCTGTCAAAGTGAGTTTTGCGGTCTCCACCAATGCGGGATAGACACACATGGCTGCGACATTAGGTATTTCCGGGAACTCATCGGTGAAATCATTCACTTTCTGCGCCATCGCTGCTACTTTAGCGGTTGTATCTTCGCCATTAAGTGTAGTGAGGTCAATTTGGCTGAGACATTGTTTCCATACATCAATCGTATTATTTTCAGCGAAATGCTTTTCAAGTATCTCTGCTACTTGGTTCTTGACTTGTTCGTCAGTCCATGGACATGGGTACTGCGCAAAGAGTTGTTCAAACTTGTTCATAGTAGTGCGTATTGAGTATTAGTTTTCGATATTGGTATTAATAGTAGGGTCATTTTGCAGGCGTCCGACAATCGTTTCATTCCCGCGCACTTTTTCTCCCACCTGTACAAACATCTCGGTATTGAGAGGCAAATACATATCCACGCGTGAGCCTAATTTAATAAATCCCAAGTGTGTGTTTCGGTGTGCTTTATGTCCTGGTTTAGCATATGTGACGATACGGCGCGCCATGGCTCCTGCTACTTGGCGAACAGCTATCTGCACTTTTGATGGAGTTTCGATGACCACCAGCGAACGCTCGTTCTCTGTGGAGGATTTAGGCAACCATGCACCTTTGTGACGTCCCTTTTGATGTTCTGACACCAAAATATCTCCCTCAATAGGATACCAGTTCGCATGCACATTAAAAGGCGACATAAAAATGGAGACTTGTAGCTTAGGTTCATGGAAATACTCATTCTCTTCTGTCGGTTCGATCACTACCACGCGGCCATCAGCCGGAGCAATGATAAAATCTGGGTCGTCTATTTCCAACACACGCACAGGATTGCGGAAGAAATAGGTTACAAAAATGAGCAGCGTGGCAGTAATCGCCAAAGTGATTCCCAAGATCCAGTGCGAGAAATACATATACACTGGTATATTGATAATAAAAAGCAAGAATACTAATCCGATAATCGAATTTCGCCCTTCACGATGAATACGAGGTCTTTTCATATTAGTGTTTATTTTATACTTTAAACTTTTGATTTTTCTATAGTCCTACTGCCAGACAGCATATGGGAACTGCGCAAGCATCTCTGCAGCCTGGTCAAGTCCCTGCTGTAGTTTTTTCTCTATCATAAACTTAAACATAAACGGTATTTCCGCCTTGATAGTCAATTTGATACGCGTATCAGTCGGAGTTACTTCTTTGAGCTGAATCCAGAAATTCGCATCCATAGGAATCCCTTCTAATCCAAACTTGACTGTATCGTTCTCTATTCGGTCCACGATAGCGATGGTTATTTTCTGTGCCAATCCATCCACTTTCATGCGTATGCGGTCGGGCTCTATCTCGAGCTCTTGCACTTTATCCTGCGGAATGAGGTCACGCACTTTCTCGATGTTTTGCAAGTTACTTAGCACTCTATATATCTGCGCTGCAGGACAAGGTGCTGAAGAAATCTTGCTTTCATATTTTGTTTCTGCCATAATGGTATTATTTTTGCGGCGCAAAGGTACAAGTTTTTTTGCACATACGCAAGGATTTGCGAAAAAAGTTACTTTAATGCCTATGATTGCAATCTTTTTTGATACATCTCTATGTGCCGCGAGGTTTTATAAATGCGTTTTTCCAATTCGTTAATATCTCTTATGACTATAGAGAGATGATAAGCGCGGCACAAACACTCTTTCTCTTGGTCGGAGAGATAGAATCGGTAACCTTTTTTTTCTCCGTTCGTGTATCGCACATAAATCCTATCTTGTCTAAAAGCATCCACAAAACGAAGTGCTTGGTCCGCCACCGAATCCTCCAGCGTGATTATACCATGCCATCCATGCTGCTCAAACATATGCACAGTTCCTGCAAACGACATTTCCGTCTCTCCTGCAGAGAGTACCACACGCTTCATATCTACCTTATAATCACCATAATAGAAACATTTTACCACTGCTTGACCATCGTCGCGCACCGTGCTCTGCAGATAGCAACGGTTAGGATTTTTAGATGACTGTTGACTACGAAAGACATAAAAGCCTTTATCCTGGTATTTCTCTTGTTTCTCATATTCAAAGAACTCCAGTAAAGAATCCGCCTGCGGCGCTAGACAATCCAACTGGGACTGGTAAAATCGCAGACTCCTCTGTTGCTCTATCAGAGAAATGCTGTCACGATAATGCTTCTCTGCCTTGTACTGCTCGACCTTAGAAACCCTCTGACAAGCCATAAGACAAGCTGCCGATAAAAATAGTATTATTAGTTTCATTTGCATACCTATATTTCAAAATCGGCTACAAAGATACAACTTTTTTACAAAAAAAGGAAAAAAAAACGACTAAATTTGCACAATTCATATTTTTTTACTAATTTTGCAGCCGTAAAATTGTGGATATACCCATAGAAGCATTTAATAATAACCCAAAAATACATTTTTTGAAGATGAAAAAAAGTTTATTCCTCAGCCTCATTGCAGCAGTAGCAGTGTTGGCATCCTGCAGCAAAACGCTGCCACAACCTGAGCAGATTACCGTTAACCCTAACCCTCTGGAGAAAGTGGGTAACAAGGTAAACGCTGAGATTACAGGTACTTTCCCTGTGAAGAAATTTGTTAAGAAAGGCGTACTCGTTGTTACTCCTGTATTGAAGTTCGATGGTCAAGAAGTATTAGGTACACCTGTTACCTATGTAGGCGAGAAGGCTAAAGAGAACGGCAAGAAAGTTAGCTACAAGAATGGTGGCTCTTACTCACAGAGTTGCTCTTTCGACTATGTACCTGCTATGCAGAAGTCTGAGCTCTACCTCCGTTTCGAGGCTAAAATCAAGAACAAAGTGATTGAAATCCCAGATCTCAAGATTGCTGACGGTGTGATGGCTACTTCTGAGTTGGCTACCGCAAAAGACAACAAGACCGCTGCTACCCCAGATAAGTTCCAGCGTATCATCCAAGAGATTACCGAAGCTGATATCAAGTTCCTTATCCAACAGTCTAACCTCCGTTCTTCTGAGACTCGCACCGAGGCTATGAAGAACCTCCAAGCAGCAATCAAAGATGCTAATGAGAACGAGAAGAAGGCTATCAACAAATTAGAGGTTAGCGGCTACGCTTCTCCTGATGGTGCACAAGACTTGAACGAAGGTTTGGCAAAGAACCGCCAGAAAGTGGCTCAGAAGTTCCTCAACAAGAACCTGAAGAAGAACAAAGTGGATGCAACTATTGACGCTACCATCACCGCAGAGGACTGGAAAGGTTTCCAAGCTGCTTTGGAGCAAAGCAACATGCAAGACAAAGAGTTGGTTCTCCGCGTACTCTCTATGTACACCGATCCAGAAGAGCGCGAGGCTCAAATCAAGAACTTGAGTTCTGTATATAGCACTTTGGCTGACGAAATTCTGCCTGCACTGCGTCGCAGCCGTCTCATTCTCACCACCGACCTTATCGGTAAATCAGATGAGGAGATTGCCGCACTTGCAAAGAACGACCCAGCTCAACTGACTGTAGAAGAGTTGCTCTATGCTGCTACTCTTACCGCAGACAAAGCAGAGAAAATCGCTATTTACAACAAAGTGGTAGAGCAATATAATGACTATCGTGCTTGGAACAACATGGGTCAAATCTACTTCGAGGGCAACCAGATAGCAGCTGCTCGTCGTTGCTACACCAAGGCTTTAGAGCTCCAACCAAACAACGCTAATGTAAACTATAACGCTGGTCTCGCAGCTATGGCTGACGGCGACCTTGCTAAGGCAGAAGAGTACCTTGGCAAAGCAGCTGGCGCAGAAGCTAACCTCAGCGCAGCTATGGGTACACTCTACACCATGAAGGGTGACTACGCTGCTGCTAAGCAAGCATACGGATCTAACGCAACTAACAACGCTGCTGTACAGCAGATTCTTAACGAGGATTATAAAGCTGCTACACAGACTCTCAATAATGTGAAAGCTCCTAACGCTACCACCGCTTATCTGAAAGCAGTTGTTGCTGCACGCACCAACGACAAAGCAGGCGTATATAGCAACCTCAAGACAGCTATTGCTAAAGACAGCGCAATGAAAGCACGCGTGAAGAACGATATTGAATTCAGCAAGTTCGCAGAAGACGCTGAGTTCCAAGCAATCATTAAGTAAGAATGTCAGTACTTTTTCCTAAAGTACCCAAACCCCGCGGATGGGATTATCGTCCTATCTACTACGACAAAGATAAGGAGGCGCGCAAGGACAAAAAACTTGCGCGTCTTCATCGCGGGACCTTCCGTGAAGAGCACGAAAAAAACATGACCACCCTGCGCAAAAGAAAGAAGTCCAAATTATTAGTATGGATAGCGCTCTTGGTTATGCTGCTCTATGCTTTCTATATATTCTTCTAAACACCCTATTCAGATGGATATTATTCGTTTATTACCGGACAATGTGGCTAACCAAATAGCCGCCGGCGAGGTCATTCAACGCCCTTCCTCCTGCTTAAAAGAGTTGGTAGAGAACAGCCTTGACGCAGGTGCTACGCGCATCCAAGTTATAGTACGCGATGCTGGCCGAACGATGCTGCAGGTAATAGACAATGGGTGTGGCATGAGCGAGACGGATGCACGCTTGGCATTCGAACGACATGCCACCAGCAAGATAAAGAAAGCGGAAGACCTCTTTACCCTCCGTACGATGGGTTTTCGCGGCGAGGCCTTGCCATCTATCTGTGCAGTGGCACAAGTGGAAATGCAGACTCGCAGAGCCACTGATGAAACCGGCACCCTGATAGAGATACACGGTTCAGAAGTTATACGCACTGAAGTATGCAGTTGCCCTATTGGTACAAACATACGGGTAAATAACCTATTTTTCAATGTGCCCGTACGGCGCAAGTTCCTCAAAACCGACCAGACAGAGCTACGCAATCTGCTACAAGAGTTCTATCGTATCGCACTCGTCTATCCTAAAGCAACTTTCACTTTTGTACACAATGATGAGGTATTATTAGAATTACCTTCTGGCACAGAGAAACAGCGTATAGAAGCTATCTTTGGCAACACGAAACGCAATGTCTATACTTCTAACTTCGTCGATGTAAAAACAGAGACCGAGCTTGTGAGTATACGCGGTTTTGTCATCAAGCCCGAGGCTTCTACACGCAAAGCAGAACAATATTTCTTCGTTAACGGCCGTTATATGCGGCACCCATATTTCCTCAAGGCTGTACAAACAGCCTATTCAGGAATGTTACCCAACGATTATCAACCTTCTTTCTTTATCTATTTTGACATCAACCCAGAGGCAATTGATGTAAATATTCACCCAACGAAGACAGAGATTAAGTTTGCCGATGAGCAAACGATATTCCAAATTCTGATGGCTGCTGTGCGCGAAGCATTGGGTAAATTCACACTCTCACCACAAATAGATTTCGACACCGAAGGCAGTATTGATATCCCTGTACAATTGGAAACGAATGCAGCACCACCGCGTGTTACTATTGACCCACATTACAATCCATTCAACACGCGCAGCAGTTACACACCGCATACCACTCCCCAGACATGGGAAGCATTATACCAATCCTTACCGGCAACACCGCCATTAGAAAAAGAGCCACCCCAAGAGCCGTCTCTTCTCTCAAGTGAAGAGGCAGACATTTGCACTCCGTGGCAATATAATGGTAAGTATATTATTGTTACTACCGATAGAGGTCTGCTATTCATCAACCAGCACCGCGCACATACTGCCATACAATATCAGCTATTCATAGACCAACTACAGCAGACACGAGGTAGCAGTCAGCAACTACTATTCCCAGAAGTGATAAGTCTGTCTCTTGAAGATATAGTGCTGCTTGAACAGCTTTTAGCAGACTTGCACATTATCGGCTTTGAGATTGATCGATTTAGTCCAGATAGTTTCTCCATACAAGGCGTCCCTTCTCAACTGACAGATACCTCCGCCATACCCACGCTACAATATATTTTACATTCGGTGCGCGAGCGCGGTGCGAATACGCAGGAGGAATGGCGCGCGCAGATTGCTCTCTCTCTCGCAGAAAAGACAGCTATTCCCTACGGCAAGACATTGACTATTGAGGAGATGCGTGACCTTATCAAACGCCTCTTCCAACTCGGCAATCTTCGTACTCCCAAGGGTAAGAAAATTCTGCACCTACTTTCCGACGAAGACATAAATAAACTTTTCTAACTCCCGGTAATATGAAACGACTACTCATTGGACTTATCATCCTCGCCTGCTGCGCTTGTACCCCACAAGATTATCTAACTATTTTGCACACCAACGACACTCATTCGCAGATAGAGCCCAAGTCCGACAATAAAGGGGGTTATGCACGCCGGATGGGACTTATCGAACGCGAACGCCAAATAGATAAGAATCTTCTGCTGCTTGATGCAGGGGATTTCTGTCAGGGTACACCCTATTTCAATTATTACAAAGGGCGTATCGAAATAGAAGCTATGAATAGAATGGGTTATGACGCCGTTACCCTTGGCAACCATGAGTTCGATTATGGCATTGATACCCTTGCAGCAGTATTGAAAGGCGCTGATTTCGCAGTTGTTTGCGCAAACTATGATGTTAGAGGTACCGCATTAGAAGGGATAGTCAAACCATATACTATTCTACGCCGTAATGGTATCAAGATAGGTATCTTCGGGCTTGGTTGCGCCCCCAATGGGCTCATATCAGACAAGAATTTCTTACCTATTCAATACCTTTCCCCATACCCCATTGCGCAGCAAATGGCAGACACCTTACGCCAACAAGGCTGCTCTATTGTCATCTGCCTCAGCCACCTAGGCACGGTAGGAAAAGCGCCAGAAGACTATAATGACATTGAGATGGCAGGATTGACCCGAGGTATCCATGTTATTATAGGAGGACATACACACCAATTGAAAGATAACCTGCGTGTAGCTAACTTGGACGGGGATAGTATTCCTGTATGCCAAATGGGAAAAAGTGGTGTTTATTTAGGCAAGATTGTGTTAAACATAAATGACAAAAATAAATGACAAAAACACAAAATAACACGAAATATTTGGTTATTTGAAAAAAAAGTTGTAATTTTGCAGCGTTTTTTGAAAATTGTCGAAAAATCGACTTGGCGTTGAACTATATTTTATTTTAATGTAATTAAATTTTGTAATTATGGCAGAAATTGAAGCAAAAGTAAAAGCAATCATTGTTGATAAGCTTGGCGTAGAGGAAACTCAAGTTACTAACGATGCTAATTTCCAAACAGATTTGGGCGCAGACTCATTAGATACTGTTGAGATGATCATGGAGTTTGAGAAAGAGTTCGGTATCTCTATTCCAGACGAGGATACTCAAAAGATTGCTACTGTAGGCGAGGCTATCGCTTATGTAGAGCAGGCAATGAAATAATTCACATCCTTCAACGGATTGCGAGTTTACGGGATAACTGTAAACTCGTATCTTTTATTTGTACCTCCCTCTTTTCATATGCAAACAAGACGAGTTGTTATAACAGGATTAGGCGCGCTCACGCCCGTAGGAAATTCATCTTCAGACACATGGAATGCTCTCATCACTGGTGTGAGTGGTGTTTTGCCTATCACTTCTTTTGACACTCGGCTCTTCAAGACTCAATTTGCTGGCGAAGTGAAAGATTTTGACCCTTCTGCCGTTATTGACCGCAAGGAAGCGCGTAAGATGGACCGTTATAGTCAACTCTCTATATGCGCAGTGGATGAAGCATGGAAAGATAGTTGTTTAGATATACAGAATGAAGACCCTTACCGTATTGGCGTGGTGTGGGGCACAGGAATGGGAGGCCTTCAAACTACAGAACAGGAATGTTTTGACTTTACTAAAGGAGACGGCACACCGCACTTTAATCCCTTTATGATTCCCAAAGCCATACCAAGCATTGCTTCTGGACTGATTTCTATTCGTTGGGGTATTAAAGGATTGAGTCTCGCGACCTCCAGCGCTTGTTCATCTGCCTCACATGCCATTTCCATAGCTTTAGACCAAATACGCGCAGGCAGGGCTGAAGTTATCATTAGCGGAGGAGGAGAGGCAGTAGTAACCTACACCGGTATCGGCGGTTTTAATTCTTTACACGCACTCTCCACACGAAATGATAGTCCGACCACAGCGTGCAGACCCTTCTCCAAATCAAGAGACGGATTTGTTTTAGGCGAAGGAGCAGCATGTCTTATTTTGGAGGAGTACGAACATGCCAAAGCACGCGGAGCAAAGATATATGCAGAGATAGTAGGCACAGCACTCACTTCGGATGCTTATCATATGACTGCACCCGAACCCGAAGGTAAAGGAGCAGAGGCAGTGATGAGACTCGCATTGGAAAACGCAGGCATTCAACCGCAACAAATAGATTATATTAATACACACGGCACCTCAACCCCCTTGGGCGATATAGCCGAAGTGACAGCTATTAAGAATGTGTTCGGCGAGCATGTATATCAAATGAACCTCAGTTCCACAAAGTCCATGACGGGACATATGATAGGGGCTACAGGAGCCGTAGAAGCAATGGCTTGTATCATGGCACTCAAGGATAGTATCATACCACCTACTATTAATCACGAGCCAGACGATATAGATGACGAGATTGATATGCATATCAATTTCACTTTCAATAAAGCACAAAAAAGACCCTTACGCTATGCATTAAGTAATACTTTCGGTTTCGGAGGTCACAATGCATGCCTGATTTTCAAGAAATGGGAAGAGTAACCCCATATAATTGTTGCTCAATAGTCAATAAATTTAAGGTATTATGATTACAAAAATTGGAGAAAACGCAGGACTCGTATGGAATAGCCTGCAAAACGGAGCCCAAGAGTTCAAAGCTATCAAGAAAGCTACCAAACTCAAAAACGAAGAGTTATATTTGGCTCTTGGTTGGCTCGCTCGTGAAGGTAAAATCACTTTCACAGTTAACGAAAAAGAGACTTTCGTTGAGTTAGTTTAATCTTTTAGACTTGCCGCTTGCCCTATCGGCGAGGGGTAAGTCTTTTATCCCTAAAAGACGATTTTTACTATGATAATTGCTATTGTAGGGGCATCTGGTGCCGTCGGGCAAGAACTATTACGCGTTTTGGAACAAAGGGATTTCCCTATTTCCGAGTTGCGTTTATTCGGTTCTGAGCGCTCTGCAGGTCAACAATTCCTTTTCCACGGGCAACCACACACTGTACAACAATTACAGCACAACGACGCTTTTCGAGGCGTCGATATTGCTTTTACTTCCGCGGGCGCAGGCGTGTCGCGAGAGTACGCGGAGGATATTACCCGATACGGGGCTGTTATGATAGACAATTCATCTGCTTTTCGCATGGACGAGGATGTTCCGTTGGTAGTACCCGAAGTAAATGCTGCCGATGCTTTTGTTCGTCCACGAAATATTATCGCCAACCCCAATTGCACCACTATCCAAATGGTGGTTGCATTACAGGCAATAGAAAAGCTTAGTCATATCAAGCGCGTGCATATTGCCACCTATCAAGCTGCTTCAGGCGCTGGTGCACAAGCGATGAAAGAGTTAGAGGCACAATATCGTCAAGTACTAAACGGAGAAGAAGCAACCGTTAATAAGTTTGCATACCAACTGGCATACAACCTTATTCCTCACATTGATATTTTCACCGAAAATGGTTACACAAAAGAGGAGATGAAAATGTTTCACGAGACACGCAAGATTATGCACTCGGATATCAAAGTAAGTGCAACTTGTGTGCGTGTGCCGTCCTTGCGCGCACACAGCGAGAGCATTTGGGTAGAGACAGAAGACCCCATTACTGTGGAACAAGCTCAAGACTCTTTCCGCCATGCTAAAGGTTGCATTCTTATGGACGAGCCGGAGAACAAAGTGTACCCTATGCCACTTTTCTTGAGTGGGAAAGATGAGGTTTTTATTGGTCGCGTACGCCAAGACTTGACCAATGAGTGCGGACTGAGTTTCTGGTGCGTGAGCGACCAGATACGCAAAGGAGCTGCACTGAATGCCGTACAAATAGCAGAGTTGCTTTTAACAAAATAGCAAATGGCAAATAAGCAGATAGCAAATATTGAAATAATGGCTCCGGTTGGTTGTCGTGAATCCCTTGCGGCCGCTATCCATGCCGGCGCTACCAGTGTTTATTTCGGCATTGAGCACTTGAACATGCGTGCGCGCAGTTCGGCAAATTTTACTACTGCCGACATGGACTATATAGTACAGACCTGCCGTGAAGCTAATGTTCGCACTTACCTGACTCTCAATACGGTCATGTACCCGGAGGACCTAGTATTAATGCGCGAGATAGTAGATCATGCACATAGAGTTGGTGTAGATGCTATTATTGCCAGCGACATTGCTGTTATGCAATATGCCGCACAGGTAGGTCAAGAAGTACATTTATCTACGCAACTCAATATTGCCAACACGGAAGCCTTGCGTTTCTACGCGCAGTTCGCAGATGTAGTGGTATTAGCACGAGAACTGAATATGGAGCAAGTGACTTCTATCTATCGTGACATACAAGAGCAACACATTTGTGGCCCCAAAGGTAAATTACTGCGCATTGAAATGTTCTGCCATGGAGCACTATGCATGGCTGTAAGCGGCAAGTGTTACCTCAGCCTCAACAACTATGGTTACTCGGCTAACCGTGGAGCATGCGTACAAGTATGCAGAAGAGCCTACACAGTCAAAGATAAATCTTCTGATTTAGAATTAGACATTGATAATCAATATATCATGTCTCCGAGGGACTTAAAAACTATTCATTTCCTCAACAAGATGCTTGACGCTGGTGTACGGGTACTGAAAATTGAAGGCCGTGCACGCGGACCTGAGTATGTATCTACTGTAGTGAGTTGCTATCGGGAAGCAGTAGAGGCCTGGAACAATGGCGAGTTTAGTGACCCTACACATATTGAGTCCAAGATAGCCGACTGGAACGAACGCTTGGAATGCGTCTTTAACCGCGGCTTTTGGGATGGTTATTATCAAGGACAGCGCTTGGGCGAATGGAATCATACTTATGGCAGCTTAGCCACACGCAAGAAGATTTATGCGGCCAAGTGTACCAATTTCTTCAAGAAATTGAAAGTGGCTGAGTTCCTTGTAGAAGCCGTTGATACTATTCAAGAAGGACAAGAGGTGCTTATCACTGGTGCAACAACAGGCGTTTATCAGTGCTGCTTGAAGGATATTCGAGACGCCAAAGGCAACTCCACAACGACCGTACACAAAGGAGAGTTCTTTTCTATCAAGACTGAAACTCTCATACACAGAGGAGACAGATTGTACCTTTGGATTAACAATACTACACTGGAAGCATAAACACAAGAAATATAATGAACAGTATCACACACATATTATCTCCGTATAGTGCACCATGGTGTGCATGGACAATGTTAGGGCTATTGGTGTGTGCGATTGTAAGCGAACTGATACAACCGGGAATCATTACACAAGCAGGAGTCTCCTTGCATACAAGGGCTGACAGAACTTACAAAGAAGCGCCTAATAATTTTTTAGGCAAGTTCTTTGTCTCTGTTTTCCGAGTTGGTATATCCGCTATGGCTGTCTATATGTTTTTAAGTAATAACCGCCCATTCACAATAAAAGTGTTTGGTATTATCTGCGCCATTATTTTGAGCGTTATACTAATCAAAAAGCTCTGCAACACATTGTTGGACTATACATTCCAACTCTCACGCCGGTTTGCCTCCGTGTATGACCATTACTCTAACATTTACACAATAGCGGCGATAGTGCTATACCCGTTTCTTTTGGTCCTTATTTATATCGGGCATGCACAACTAACCCAATGGGTAATAGGTATTATATGCCTCCTATTCGTGATAACATGGACTATTCGCAGTGCACGAATTTTCATTGTTTCACCCAAAGCAATATTATATTTTATGATATACATATGCACTTTAGAATTGATTCCACTGGGTATGATTTTTTACTTATCTGAACAAACAATACTATTATGATAAAGAAAATTTTATTCTCTCAACCAAGTCCGGCAACGGCACACAACCCGTACACCCGCTTGGAAGAACAATTTGGCGTCAAATGCGATTTTTATCAGTTTATCCATATAGAAGGACTGACAGCCAAAGAGTTTCGTCAGCAGCGTATTAATCCTTTGGACTACTCTGCTATCATTCTCAATTCTCGGTTAGGCATTGAGCATTTTTTTCGTTTGTGTGAAGAAATGCGTTTGACCGTGCCAGAGTCCATGCATTATTACTGCAATTCAGAGCAAGTCGGTCTATATTTGCAGAAATACATTAACTACCGCAAGCGCAAAGTTTTCTTCCCAGAACAAGGCAACCGCTTTGAGGATATTCTGCCAGCTATGCACCGCAGACCGAACGAGACCTACTTGATGGTACTATCTGATATTCACACACAGGAGCAAATCAATATGTTTGCAGAGAATAATATCGAGGTCAAACCAGCTATCATGTATCGCACCGTTACGACTCCGTGGCCTCAGGAGCAGCCATTTGACTACGACATGATAGCCCTCTTCACTCCGGCAGGCGTAAAAGCACTATGTGAGAATTTCCCGGAATGGAAACAAGGAGAGACACTTATTGCTGCTTTTGGAGAAGGCACAATTCGCGCATTAGCAGAAGCTGGTTATCGTGTGGATATAAGTGCAGGAGCTGGTTATGCTTTCGCTTCCCTACCGATGGCTATTGCAGACTATTTAGAGAACTTAGAGTAAATTGAAATACAAATTCCCTAAATATAACAAACTTTGCGGACAAATGCGTATTGCAGATTTGTACCGCGAGGGGAAACGCTTTGTGTCGTGGCCATTACGGGTGACATGGATGATCACAGAGGGTCCAACACAAATATTGGTGTGGGCTCCCAAATCGCTCTTCAAACGAGCTGTAAAACGAAACCGCATGCGAAGACTCATGCGTGAAACATATAGACTCAACCAAGAGATATTAGGCGACCTTCATTACCGAATCGCATTCAACTATATGGATAAGGAAGAACAACCATATGCTGTAGTTGAGAAAGCTATCAAAAAAGCACTTAAGAAGATAGCCCAAGGCTGATATTTACCTGAAGAAAGAACCCAATGAGCAAAAAGCAAATACAAATATGGTTGCGCAAATTATTTCTGCTTCCTGTTTATTTCTATAGGGTGTTCATCTCGCCACTCACACCTCCGGCATGCCGTTTTACACCCACTTGTAGTCAATACATGGTAGATGCTGTGCTCAAACACGGCATTATTAAAGGCGGTTGGTTAGGTATCAAGCGCCTATGCAAATGCCACCCATGGGGAGGTAGCGGATATGACCCCGTACCCTAATTAAATTTTAACTATTGGCTACTATAGTTTAAATAACTGAAAATTATGCGAATAGATATTATCTCCGCTTGTCCAGAACTGCTGGATTCACCACTCAATCACTCTATTATCCGCCGTGCCAAAGAAAAAGGTTTGTGCGCGATTGTGGTACATAACCTGCGAGACTGGACCTTGGACAAACATCGTAAGATAGACGACTATGCTTTCGGTTTTGGTGCCGGCATGGTACTACAAATAGAACCGATTGACCGTCTTATTACTCATCTTACCTCAGAAAGAAAATATGATGAGATTATTTTTACTGCACCGGATGGCGAACGCTTCACACAAGGCGAAGCGAACAAGTTGTCATTGAAAGAAAATATTATTATTCTATGCGGACATTATAAAGGAGTAGATCAGCGCGTGCGCGAGCACCTAATTACAAAAGAATATACTATCGGAGATTTCGTATTGACAGGTGGTGAACTACCGGCAGCTATTATGACAGATGCTATTGTTCGCTTGCTGCCAGGCGCACTCGGAGATGTGGAAAGTGCTCTAAATGATTCGTTTCAGGACGGATTATTGGAGGCTGGTGTCTATACACGCCCTTCAGACTACAAAGGATGGAAAGTGCCGGAGATATTATTATCTGGCCATCAAGCCAAGATTGAAGAATGGATGTATGAACAATCACTCAAACACACAGAAGAGCGGAGACCGGACTTGCTGAATGATGAATAATACGATTTTTAGGTGGATTTTGCAAACTAAAAATTACAAAAAAATGTTTTATAACACATTTTTCTGAAAATATTTGGAGGATATATAAAAAAGCAGTACCTTTGCACCGTGTTTTTCATGGTATTAGATTTAAGGTTAAGTAAAAAGATTGGGTTGTCGTGAGACAACCTTCTTTGTTTTTATACACTTTACATTACCAGAGTTCCTTAAAAGAGCATTCAAATCAACACCTCATACCACCCTTAAACACCTTTAAACATTATACTTTCAACACTAAAGTTAGAAAAAATTTGCATATATGCAAAAAAAGCACTAATTTTGTAGCCGAATAGTAAGCATATATATACAATGAATACACTTGTTTCCGTTATTGGTGGTGCAAATGTTGATTTGTCTGCCACATTACAAGACTCCTTTATAGCTTCAGACTCAAACCCCGGTCATGTCGAGGTTGGCTATGGCGGTGTAGCACGTAATATAGCACACAACCTATCCTTATTAGGAACAAAGGCACAACTGCTGACTATTTTCGGCGGAGACTTGTTTGGCGGACTATTATATGATTACTGCCGCCAAGAAGGTATTGATGTACACTTATCTGAACGGGTCTCTTCACTCAGATCCGGTTTATATCTCTGTATTAATAACCATGGAGGAGAGATGATTGCTGCAGTTGCCGATACTGAGGCCATGAGAGTTATAACACAGGAATGGTTAGCACAACGGAGCGGTGATATCAATATGTCTGATTTTATTATTGCAGATACTAACATAGGCGAAGATGCTATACGCTACTTGATGGAGCAAAGTACCGCACCTTTATTCATTGATGGAGTAAGCACCACCAAAGCTCATCGTGTGGTTAATGCCTTACGCAAGAGCAAACTCCCTTACTTACACACCCTCAAACTAAATTTCAAAGAAGCTTTGGCTGTAACAGGATGTCAGACATATGCCGAAGCTGCACAAGCATTGCTTAACTTAGGCGTAGCACATGTTTATATTACTTTGGGGAGCAAGGGCGTATACTGCCGTAATGCTGCAGAAGAGTGGCTTTTCCCCGCTTTACCCGGCGAAATAGTCAACACTACCGGAGCTGGAGATGCTTTTCTTGCAGGAGTGGTGTATGCACACGCAAAAGGAATAGACTTTCCTCAAACCGCGCAATATGGACTAATGGCTGCCAGAGCAACCCTATTGAGCACTAAAGCTGTTAATCCGGATATTGCCAATATTTTATTGTAATAGATTGATATAACACGATAATATGAACAAATACTTATCTGTATCATCAGAGGTAGCCCAAGCACTTCAAGATGGCAAACCGGTGGTAGCGCTTGAGTCCACTATTATCAGCCATGGCATGCCTTATCCGCAAAATGTAGAGACTGCCCTACTTGTTGAACAAACCATTCGTGACCAAGGCGCTATTCCTGCCACCATTGCTATCATAGGAGGCATGCTCAAAGCAGGCTGTACCAGAGAGGAGATAGAGTATTTAGGTAAGCAAGGTCAAACCATTACCAAAGCCTCCCGCCGTGACCTCCCCATCCTTGTAGCGCAAGGTGCAGATGGAGCTACAACTGTCACCACTACGATGATGATTGCGGCTATGGCAGGAATCCCTATCTTCGCAACAGGTGGTATAGGTGGCGTACATAGAGGAGCTACGCAGACCATGGATATCTCTGCCGACTTGGAAGAACTATCCCAAACACCGGTAATGGTTATCTGTGCAGGAGCAAAATCTATCTTAGACCTTGGACTGACATTGGAATATTTGGAAACGAAGGGTGTACCTGTTATTGGCTATAAGACTGATGAATTACCTGCCTTTTATACACGCCATAGCGGTTTTGGTGTGGATTATCGCTTGGACAGTCCTGAAGCATTAGCCGCTACTTTTCAAGCCCAAAGAGCATGTGGACTGAAAGGCGGCATGTTAGTCACCAACCCCATTCCGGAAGAGTTTTCCATGCCGGCTGCTATAATCAACGACGCCATAGAAAAAGCCTTACATGAGGCTGAGGAGAAGGGTGTGCGAGGTAAAGAGTGTACTCCTTTCCTATTGGCTAAAGTAAAAGAATTGACAGGCGGAGATAGTTTGAATGCAAATATTCAATTGGTGCTTAATAATGCCCGATTAGCTGCACAAACTGCATGCGCTTTGGTTCAAATAAGTAAACAGAAATAAATAGCATTATAATATGAACAGACATTTAGCATTAATTTGCATGATTTGTCTCATTATTGGGACATTGCATGCAGATAATACGAACAAACCGAGTTTACAAATAGCAGACAATACCTTTTTTGATCCGACAAAGAAAGAAAAGAAAGTAGAAACTTATGAATTTGGTGTGGATTATCGTATTGAGGTAGGGTATGTGCAGCACCAACAACGCCCACAACTCACTTTCCCTGATTTATACCTCCACGGCACACGTGTGGGTGCTACTTTTGATTTTCATTTACCGCTACATTTTGACATTCAAACAGGTGTTTTCTATACATTATTACTGGGTATTAATGACCAACATTGGCGCTCGACGGATATCAGTTCTACGCAAACAGAATACATCCACCACCGCATACTGGCCCATAATCTCACTATTCCTGTGCGCGTATATTACACGATACCTATATGGAAAAAACTAAATCTATTTTTCTACACCGGACCACAATTGCATATTGGTTTAGCTCAAAATGATTATTTACAAACACACTTGAGTGCAAGTGCGCGAGAATGGTTGGAAACAAAAGGCGTTTCCACAACTCCCTATGATCGTATGGAAAACGAACTCGTACGCGCGAATATACAATATGGAGTAGGTGGAGGTTTGGAATGGGACCGATATCGATTACAAAGCGGGTATGACTTTGGACTGAACAACCTTATTAAGAAGCCACAAATGACAAGTCAGTACATGTCAGAATGGGGATGGTACATATCATTTAGTTACCGTCTATAAGAGGAGTCCGGTACAACAGTACACATTGTTAAGTATAGTCTATCTGTTTAAATATTTAATAGTATTATTTTGATGAAAGTCTTAAAATTTGGAGGTACTTCTGTGGGTTCCGCAGAGCGCATGCAGCTTGTAGCGGAACTTATCATGCAAAACAAAGAGCAGCAACTGGTGGTATTAAGTGCAATGTCTGGTACTACCAACACGCTCTTACAGATAAGTGACTATATACGCATCGGAAATCAAACTGGGGCGGCTGATGAAGTTAATAGTCTGGAGCGAAAATATGAGAAAGAAATACAAGCTCTATATCATACTTCTGAGAAAAAGGAGGAAGTATGGGAACAACTGCGAATGATTTTCTCAGAAATCCGACACTTGTTGGTCTCATCCTATACTATTACGCTTGAGAAACAAATTGTCTCGTATGGTGAACAAATGTCCACAAGAATGTTCGCCGCTTATCTGCAAGAACAAGGTGCAGATGCTGTGCTAATGTCCGCACTTGATTACATGAGGGTTACAGAAGAGGGTGAACCTAATATGACACTCACAAATCAACTCTTAGCCGAGAAGATGGTTGTATATGGAACGCATAGTATTATCATTACACAAGGTTTTATTTGTCTTAATGAAAAAGGCGAGATAGATAACCTAAAGCGAGGGGGGAGCGACTACTCTGCATCCATTATCGGCGCGTGCATTGATGCCCAAGAAATACAAATCTGGACAGACATAGATGGCATGCACAATAATGACCCACGCTTCGTAGAGGGCACACGACCAGTGCCAAAATTATCTTTTGAGGAGGCGGCAGAGTTAGCCTATTTTGGTGCTAAAATTCTCCATCCTACTTGCATCTTACCCGCCAAGATTAAAAGCATTCCCGTTCGTTTACTTAATACTCTTGATCCTCAAGCACCAGGTACACTCATTAGTAATGATTACAAGAAAGGCAAGATTGAGGCTGTTGCTGCAAAGGACGGTATTGCCGTAGTACGCATACAGTCAGACCGCATGTTGATGGCTTATGGATTTCTCTCAAGAGTTTTCGAAGTATTCGAAATGCATAAAGTATCTATTGATCTCATTGCCACTTCGGAAGTAGCAGTATCCATGTCGATTGACAATCTAAGCAATATAGGCAATATTGTAGAAGACCTACGTAAATTAGGCACAGTATCATTTGAAACAGGATTCTCCATCATCTCTGTAGTCGGTGATTTGCGAAGCGACAATTTAGGATTTGAAGCTAAGGTTGTAGAAGCCCTCAAGAATATATCTGTCCGCATGATTTCATACGGAGGTAGCGATCATAATATATCGTTGTTGGTTAAAACAGAGGACAAAGTGCGTGCGCTACGCGCATTAAGCAAAGCTATTTTTTAATTCACTTGAATAAAAAACGAAACGCATATGATGACCGGTTATTTCCCAGTCGAAAAACTACTAAAAATAGATACACCTTTCTATTACTACGACTTGGATTTACTTCGACAGACATTACATACTATTCAAACTCATGCACCCGAAAATAACTTTCGAGTGCATTATGCTATGAAAGCGTGTGCGACTCCAAAAGTAGTGCAGCAAATTGCTAATGCCCAATTGGGTGCCGACTGTGTTTCTGGAGGAGAGATTAAGGCAGCCTTACAAGCAGGCATACCGGCTGAAAAGATCGTTTTTGCCGGTGTAGCAAAAGCAGATTGGGAGATTAAATTGGCGCTACAAAAGGATATTTTCTGTTTCAATGTAGAGAGTGAGGAAGAGTTGATTGTCATCAATATGCTGGCAGGAGAAATGAAGAAGCGAGCAAATGTATGTTTGCGTATTAACCCTGAAGTAGATGCTCATACACACCGTCACATCACAACTGGTTTAGCTGAAAATAAGTTTGGTATCCAAATGGCGGATATGGACCATAGCATTGATTTGTGTACCCAATCAGAGCATGTAAACTTCTTAGGACTACATTTCCATATAGGATCACAAATCACAGATATGCAAGCCTTCATACTACTATGTGAGCGTATTAATCAATTAGTAAAACAGACCGAAAATAGGGGTATTGAAATTACACATATTAATGTGGGTGGTGGCTTAGGAATTAATTATGAACATCCTAACCATTTATGCATTGCTAATTTTGAAGAATATTTCAATATTTTCCGCCGGCATTTACATCTGCATCCACACCAAATCGTACATTTTGAATTAGGCAGATCCATTGTAGCTCCCTGCGGTTCATTATTAACACGAGTGCTATATGTCAAAAAAGGGAAAGAGAAGAAGTTCGCTATTGTTGATGCAGGAATGACAGATCTTATACGACCGGCTTTGTATAATGCTTTTCATCGTATTGAAAACATTTCAAATAATGGACCTATTGACGAAAAATATGACATAGTGGGACCTATATGCGAGTCGTCCGATGTATTTGTAAAAGATTTTGATATGGCTGTGTGCCAACGAGGCGATATGCTCGCTATTCGCTCTGCCGGTGCATATGGTGAGATTATGGCAAGTCAATACAATCTACGACCACTACCCGGTCATATTACATCGGATGAATTAGTATAGTCATTGCATAATTAGACATAAAAAAAACAAATTATCATTATCCTGAGGTAAGAAACGCCAAAGGATTAACTAATGATCTAACACATTCTTCCCAGTTTCTCCTCTTGGAGAATCGTTTCATTCGGGGTGCCAAAAGGCTGAGATACACACCCGTTGAACCTGGGCAGGTAATGCTGCTAAGGAAAATGAAAACTAACATTTCTATGCGCATGCATGGTACAAGGTACTATGCTGCTTGTGGAGCATTATTAGGTTGCTCCCTTCTATCGAGCGTTCATCTTCACGCTCAAGTAACTAACAACACAGACACACTCACTGTAGTGGCACAATTGGCAGAAATAGAGATTACTGCCAAGCGCGTACAGCAAGAGACACTCTCACAGACGAGTGTCACGCAGGAGGAACTCAACCAGTCTAACACGGGTCAGAACTTACCCTATCTGCTATCCCAGACCCCAGGACTACAGGTAACATCAGACGATGGATTAGGTATCGGATATACCTATTTCCGTCTGCGTGGCACCGACCACACGCGTATTAATATGACTGTCAACGATGTGCCATTGAATGACTCGGAGAGTCAAACGGTATTCTGGGTAAACATGACCGATATGGCCAGTTCCATGCATCAGATAGATGTACAGCGAGGTGTAGGAACGAGCACTAATGGTGGTGCTTCTTTTGGCGGTTCGCTCAATATGGAAACAACGGATGGTAGTAAGAGCGGAACAGAGGTTGACAGGAGCTGTGTGGAATTGGCTTTCAATGGTGGTATGTACAATACATTCCGCGAGATGATCAATACATATATCGTTTTACCCGATAACCGCTGGAAAGCCAATGCTCGTTTCTCCAAAGTGAACTCCGATGGATTTCTATACCGCACAGGTAGTGACTTATATAGCTATTATGGCGATATGGGATGGTATGGAGATAAGACTCAAGTGATTGCACGACTCTTTGGTGGCAGTGAGAAGACAGGTATGGGTTGGGACGGTGTAGATTACAACACTGCCTATGGTTTGAATGGCGCAGATAGGCGCTATAACCCCGCTGGCGAATATACCATGACGGATAGCCAAGGAAATGACTCCACCGTCTATTATCCCAATCAAACAGATAACTACACACAGCAACACGCACAATTATCCATCCATCATTCCTTTAATCCCCAATGGTCGTTATCGACCACTCTACACTACACTCATGGTGCAGGATATTATGAGCAATACAAGAAAAAATCATATTCGTATTGGGGATTGGCTGCATCAGGAAAGTCCTATGGCATGTATCAGAAACACCTAAATAATCATTTCTTCGGTGCTGTGCTATCGGCTAAGTATCTATCCGAAGCAGTGGATGCACAGATAGGTTGCGCCGCCAACGACTATATAGGTGCTCACTGGGGTATATTGGATTACTTGGCTACACCCACGCAAGAACCATTACCTATCCATTATGAGTATTATCGCAATGATGCCAATAAGATAGATGCGAATATATACGCCAAGGCCAACTGGCGTATTATCCACAAAGCCCAAGAGCAATTATCGCTCTATGCCGATATGCAAT
>JAEIGA010004560.1_pt1 | contig 21405 bp, 27 predicted proteins | sample 9270691 | NCBI WGS metagenome assembly JAEIGA01 (sample SAMN17057246, study PRJNA624740) | gut metagenome | biome: biome; isolation source: fecal sample | host: Bos grunniens | place: China: Xizang | collected 2019 | reverse complement strand
GCCTGCAAAGCATAGCAACGCTCAGGATCATAGAACCTAACGCCCGTAGCCTTGCACTTCGCGCTGTTGATATACAGCAGCATCGGCAGGTAGCGATCAATCTGAAAGGGGTTGTTTGATGTGCGCCAACTCTGCACGAAACCGGCAGCGCAATGATCGCGCACCCACATCACATCCAGCGGCTTCTGTATGAGCACGTCTCCGTCCAACAGAATGAAGTCATCCATCAGCACGTTATCCATCAACCACTGCACGCTCATCATATGTTTGGCAGAGCCATACACTCCGCCGAACACCACTCCCATGTCGTCCGAGCGGTTGGGGCATTTCGCCAGTTCCTTTTCGAAGTCCAGGCACTGCCCCTTCGTGTTGTCGATCACCGTCACGCCTGGCATCTTCACCACGAATGGCCGCTTGTCTGAATTGTCAAACACCGTTACCTTGTAATCCATGCCGCCGTGCAGACGCAGGCTCAGTATTGCCGCTTCCGTCAGTTCGGGCGTGTTGTAGTGGATGATACAAATTGTTTTCTTCATAGTTCCTTCTCCCTTCATTACTTCACTAATTCCTGTGCAGTGATCTGGATGGTGTTAGCCATCTTGTCAGCATGAAAGCTCATGATTTGGTACGTCACGCCCTCATACTGCAACTGCGAATCACGACTGACAAACGGATTCCAACGCATTCGGAACATCACCGTGTCGTAAGCATCCAGCGCATCTTCATGCAGAGCCTTCACGCCCTTCGACCACGTGACATCCGACCATACATGAGCCACTGGCCCATATATAGTCGTGTCACCGAAAGTCGCACCTGATTGTTTGTTCAGGATAGTGACTCGTTTGTTCAACATTCCGCTGCTGTAAGCCATACTACTCGAAGAATTTTTCGTATGGTTCCCAGTCGATGCCGTCCTTCTCTTCCCATCCGTCTGCAAGCGTCTGGTTGATGTAAGCGACTGCCTTCACGTAGAAGTCGTCAGCATCTTCCATTGTCTCGAAGGTGTGATATACGGGATTGCCCCCTGCATCCTCACCCATCTTGAAGGTGACAGGGAGCGTTGCGCCTTCCTTCTGCACGGCGAGGTCGTAAGCCGACTTGAAATTGAACTGATTTTCCGTCGAGAGCCACACGGGGATAGGTTCGCCACCTGCTGCTGGCTCCCACACAAAACCGCCGATGATTTTCTCATCAGTTCTTGCGTTGATGTCTGCAATGATAGCATCCTTCACCACTTGAAGATTCAGCTGTGGAGTCTGCTTCTTGGGCAGGTAGATTTCACGCCACTCATACAATGTGCCACTCACTTTTTTCAGCCCGTAACAAATGACGATACGGGTGCCTTCATTACGCACTGGAGCATACGAGGACTTTTTGCCATTCACTTTGTTCATATTTTTTTTCTCGTTAAATGTCTCTATCCTTCGTGCATTATGCTGCTATGGGTTTACTACGAGAAAAATCTTCGTCGAATGTGATGATTCCTGCCATATCATCCGTGTCAAACACCTCACGGCGAAGGTGGTACGATGCCGTGTGTGACAAAATTCCGAGGTAGCTGTTGACCGTTCGGTTTACCATCTCCGTGTTGCTCAGGTCAACTTCCTGCATCTTCATTCTGATGCGCTCCAATGTCTTATTGCTCACATAGTCTCTGTAAGGTTTTACAAAAGCACCCAGAAACTCCACTCCGTTCCTCACGTCGGCGACATGGAGTTTACCGCCGTGCAAATCAAGTCCTAATTCATCCTTCAGGAACGCCTTTACCAGTGGAACTTGCTCAAGCAACCATTCCTTGCTTGGATCAATCATCACCGAATCATCAACATATCTTCCATAATGTCTGCAACCGATTTCACGCTTCACAAATTGGTCAAAGACATTCATATATACATTACTATATAGTTGGCTGGTGAGGTTTCCAATCGGCAAGCCAAGCCCCTTCTTCACGAACCTCATACATTTTGCATGGTCCATGCCGTCCCAGTCGCTCAGGTCGCCCACGATGATGCAATTCTCCATCGGGTCGAGCATCACAATTTGTTCAGTCATCCATAGCAAGAAATCAATGTCGCGTATTTCTGCCCATGTGGTCGTATCTGTCAATATCACGCCAGAAGGAATGGACACATCATCTGAAAGCCCAACACAATGCGTACTCATCTTCTGAATACTTTCCGTTGCTATCTGCAACAACTTCGCCCGATTGATGTGCATGAAGTAACCACGAATGTCCAGACTCATTGCATAACATGGTTGCGTCCAGTTCAATGATGATGCGCGTATGTGTTGTCTTATCCTTGCTATTCCATAATGAGTGCCTCGACCTTCAATGCAAGAATATGTGTCGGCAATAAATGTCCGCTCAAACATCTGGTGCAAGTATCGAAAATAAAGATGATGTACGATTCGGTCACGGAACATCGCCGCAAACACCTCGCGCTTCTTTGGATAAGAAACAACAAAGCACTTTGATGGAAGTGCTTTGTATGTGCGTGCCAACAGGTCGTCACAGAGTTCGTTCAGATTCTTTGCCAAGTCCTTCTCGAACTTCACCACGTATGACATCTTTCGCTTGTGTCTGGCAGCATCTTCGAATGCCACATAAAGGTCATATAGAAGCTGAGAACGTGTCAGATGATATGATGTGGAACTAAGAAGCGATGTGTCTGTTGTCATGCTGATTGATAAGTGCTGCACCGCCCTGACAGCGAAACCGTTGTACCGATTGTTGTTGTTCTGGGGATTGACTCCTCCCGAATTGAAGTTCAGGTTCCTGGCATTCCGTGCGCTGTTCCATGTCGAAGACCAGTAGTTCCCGTTCGAACCGCGATTGTTGCGGGAAGTCCCATTGCCGTTGCCGGAGCAGGAGAAGAATAGCCTCCCAAAGAGTACCTGAGTCTTGGGCCGTGTACTATTGTGTGGTCGGTTGTCACCTATACGGTTGCATGGAAGAACAAATGAAGGAGCCACCATGCACCTTTTCTTTTTCACGCCTCCTACGGAAGTATGACGAACAACCTATGAATTTATCTTTCCCTGACGATTTGCTGCATCGCTTCTTGTTATCATTCCACACCTATAATATGGCAGAGATTTGATTCTTCAGCGTCTGGATGAATTGTATGTTCTCCATTGCTGTGCGTTCACTGAGTGGATAAGCCATAATTTGAGAAAGGATGCCACCGCTTGACTGCGTGGTTGGCTGTGCCGCTGGTACCGGCTTTTCCTTCTTCTCCTTCTTTGGCTTGATCTCGATTCCTTCCTTCCACTTGTTGAAAGCCTCCGCCAACCGTTCGTAACTGACTTCACTCCCGTCCGCTGGCTGTGGCAAGCTAATGGTCACGACTACATGCTTGTCGTTTTCATCCGCGCTCTCGAAACTGTCTCGTGTCGGGATGTATTTCTCAATAGACTTCAACGGAAAGCCAACGAAGCAATACGTGCCCTCCACGTCCGTTCTCTCCATTCTTGTCACCTGTAATGGTCGGCGGTCTCGCGTTGCCATTCTAACCTTGTCATTGTAGGTAATGACTGCGATGAGCCATGCGCTCCATTCATAAGAACGCCAGAAATCACCAATTTTGAAAAGGTGAATTTTGTTCCACTTCTCAGGTTTTAATCGGTCATTTTCGATTTGAAAAACATCGGCTAATGAAGCCATGTTGGTTTAGCACTTTTGATTTAATTGTCAATAATATTTTTGATAATCTCTTTTTATTTTTTTATGCGCCCTTTCATCTCGCCGCGCCGCGCCTTTGCAGGCGCGACTTGTGCGCGGCAAAGATGAAAGGGCGAGTCTTTCGGTAGGGAAAGATACATTACTGCACCGCCCTGACAGCGAAACCGCTGTACCGACGGCTGCTGCTCTGGGGATTGACTCCTCCCGAATTGAAGCTCAGGCCCCTGGCAAACCGTGCGCTGTGCCATGCCGAAGACCAGTAGTTCCCGCCCGAACCGCGACTGCTGCGGGAAGTCCCATTGCCGATGCCGGAGCAGGAGAAGAATAGCCTGTTCTGGTTAATCTTACTCTGAATCCAAATACCCACCACGCTGTTCACGGTCACCAACTTGTTTGTTTCGCTGGCATCTTTGATGGTGCCGTCTGCATTCAGATAGTCGATGTTGCTGAACAGTTCGCCATACTCCGTGTTGGTCGGCATTCTCCAAGGAGCACCGAGGTTCGCACGTGCGCAGTCATAATCATCACCCACGGCGATGTTGCCTGTCAGCGTGTTGCCTGGTGTGCTGCCATATACCTGACCTTCGTAGTAGGGCTCGTTCTCATTCACACCACCCCAATTCCAAGGGCTGAAGGAGCTGTTGCTGGTTGGGTTGTGGCCGTCGATGTTGCCCCAGCTGAAGAAGCTCTTCTCATAGGTGAACGGGGTTTCGCAGAAGCCGCCTGGCTTGGTAAGGTCGATGTCGCGCGATGCCCACTTCACGCCGCTGGGAAGTCCCATGTCCACGAGCAACTCTGCTGGGTCATAGGATGCGTCTGGACAAAAGATATTGATTATATTCCAATTTGTCCCATCGTACACCAACGTCGCATACGTCTCCGCCTTGATGACACCTGCGGGCAGTTCACCGCCGAGGATGTGGATGGGCTTGGCACCCGAGTTGCTGACATTCAATGTGGAGTGTTCAGTGTTGATGGGCGTGGTGAAGAGCACGTTGATGATGCCGTTCTCCAGCAGCAGGAAGTTCGGAATGGTAACCGCCTTGGCCGCCGTGTAGATGTCGGTCGAGCACAAACCATATCCGAGCACCATCGCATTTTTCGACAAGAGTGGCTTCACCGTTCCATTCTCGATGTTTGTCTGCAAAGCATTCGCACCAGCAGCAGCGGTATTGGCAGCTTCGGTAGCAGCCACGCTTGCCGTGTGGTCATTGCCTGCCTGAGTATGATCTTCACCAGCACGGGTGTGGTCATTGCCAGCAGTCACATGGTCAGCAGCAGCAGTTGTGTGGTCATCGCTTGCTGTGCCGTGGTCGGCAACTGCAGTTGTGTGGTCATCGCTTGCTGTGCCGTGGTCGGCAACTGCAAGTGTGTGGTCATCGCTCGCAGTACCGTGGTCAGCGACTGCCAACGTATGGTCAGCCACAGCCGTTTCATGATCTGCCACAGCTACACGGTGGTCTTCGGCAAACACGGCCTGGCGATCGTTCTCGTTCAACTGACGCTGTGTCTCAGCTGCCACACGGCTTGCCTCCTGATTGACACGTTGCTGTTCCTTTGTCACGCGCTGTTGTTCTGCACCAACACGTCCAGCCTCCTGATTGATGCGCTGGTTCTCTTGCGTCACGCGGTTTTGTTCGGCACGGATGCGGGAAGTCTCAGCATTTTCCCTCTGCTGCTCATTGTAGATACGTGCGTTTTCTGCATTCACACGAGCCTGTTCGTGACTAACGCGTTCCGACTCAGCAGCCACACGTCCTGCCTCGTTCTCAGTCATCTGTGTGTCGATTTCCACGAGGTGGTCGGCCTCTGACTTGATACTCGACAAGTCAATGATGCAGAACCACCACTGAGGATCTGTCAGCGGATGACCCACATTGCCCGACTTCAGCGAGCGATAAACACTCAGCCCCGTTGCGTCCTGTACGACGTTAGCGTTGCCGTAAACGGTTGCGTTGTTGTACGCACCTTTCCAGGCTTCTCCGACCTGGTAGCGGATTTCTTGAATCTGATCCATATTCTTTTTCGTTTTTATTCGTTATACGTTTGTTATGGTCGCCAAAGTCTGATGACCAACTCTGCCGTGGTCTCGTCGTAGCGCACACGGTCGATTTCTTGCTCTAAGCCTGAAATAGTCAGCACACCCGTCTCGGCATCGAAGTCCATGATGGGGAAGAGCATACCGCCGCTCACGCCCTGCTCGCCTTGCGGCCCTTGTTCACCCTGCGGGCCTTGTGCGCCAGTCGCTCCGTGAAGTGAAGCGAGCCATTCCTCTTCCGTTCCCACATATCCGTGGTCAACGGCAATCTGGTAGGCACTCTCGCCGGGGTCACCTTTTGCCCAATACGGCTCGATAGTTGATACCGCATTGATGCTTGCGTCGCCCTGCAACGAAAGCTGAAGATTGAAGTACACTGGCTGCTCTTGGTCGTCCAGTTCCTCAATGACAACGGGACGTGGAGCAATCCATTCGTCACATACACCGCTTGCGTAGTTGGCATCGTTCAGGTAGTACGTCCTTTCCACCATCAGCAATCCGAGTCCCATCTTCTGGTCGTCGAAACCGATGACCAGATTGTCGTTCTCGTCAAGATGGCAGTTGTGGTACTCCTGACCGTCGAAGCTCGCCACGAAAGCTCTTGAAGGCGCACCCGTGTAGTACTTGAACCTGAAAGGCACACCATAACCGGCTTCACTACGTTCAGTAATCGTGAAGTCGGTCTTGAAGAATATTTGTTTTACTTGCATATACTGAAGTGCGGAGGGTTTATATCCGCTATTTTTCTATTTAACATTCATTCTTGTCTGCCAATCTCATGTATGGCTTCACCATCCTGTCTAAGGCGTAGGGCACCATGTAGAGACTCTGTGCGCTTATCGGCTCACGATGCTGATAGCTTTCGCTCACCAACAGCAGGCTTGCATGCACCAACTGGCTCGGCACCCGTCCATATTGTTCCACCACATCCTCCATCGTGCGGTTGCATATCGTCAGCACCGCATCCTCGGCACTATCCCCGTACAGCGTCAGCAGGTCATCTTCCAGAATGAAGTCGTGCTCCATCCTGAGCTGCTGCTTGATAATATCCAAATTCAACCATTTCATATCTTTTCCATTTTACAATTCCCGCATTTTGCTGCTATGGGTTTACTTTTTTATATCGCTCCATCCCCTTGGAAGAACCAGGAGCCTTGTGACAGGTTTCCTTCAGTTCCGGTGACCTTCGCACGTTGAAGGTAGGCGTACCCTTCGATTTTGTCCACGACGGAGTTGTTGCGCGTGTAACATTTCAGATAATACCTCGTTCCGATGTTCTTTGTGCCGAGCACGGGCTGTCCCGATATTGTGTAGATCATATTCACCAGCACCGTCCACGTTTTGCGTCCAGGCTTAAAGTTCATGTACTCGCCGCTCGCTGGACTGCTCACGGGTTTCATTTCGCACTCCGTGTCAATGTCGCAGCTCCTTGCACCTGCAATCGGTGTCACCGTCTCGTTATACACCGTTGCGATGATGATGTCTCGTCCCAGTATATGTGCCATATCTTTGTCCTCCTATTTTCTTGATGTTACTATTTCGCCTCGTCCGCTTCTCTTCAGGAAGTTGTTTACACCGAGCCAAATGTCCTCGCCGCGGACGTAGGATGGTGCGGATGCTGCACCACCGTTCATTCGGCTGTCCATCATTTGCGACACAATGTTGCCCTGTTGCGCACGGTTGAGCACCACCTCGCCGCTTGTCAGGAGTGAGGGCACGGCATCATAGCCGAAGTTTCCAGGTACTGTGTAACCGTTCGCGGCTTTGACAATGCCACCACCAGAGAAGAACGGAATAGCAGATGTCGCGGTCTGAACTTGGCTCAACGCCTCAATCGTCAGAAGAATGGTAGAAATTCCGCTCATGATTGAAATCATGCTTTGGACGCCGCCAAAGATGTTCTTCAACTCTGCGGGCAATTCAGCACCAAGTCCTTCAAGCCCTCCTGCTATGCTCTCAATTCCTCCCTCAATGGAACTTGCTGTCTTGGCTGCTTTCTCCAGTTCTTTTCTTAAATTTTCATTTCCCTTTCCGTTGTTATTGTTATTGTCCGCATCGCTTTTGATTTTGTCCGCCTCTTTTCCGAAGTCATACTTGTAAGCATCGGCGAATGGTGTGCTCTCGTTCTTGATAGCCGTCAGCTCCGCCTGATATTTGTCTATCATCGCCTGAGCAGCCGCACGACCAAACTCATCGCCCGCCGCATTGTAGTCGCTTTTTGCCTTCGACAAGTCGGCATTGACATCATTGACAGAACGACCTTTGATCTCCACCGCCTCGACTGGTTTCATCTCAATCGGTGCCCATACATTCTTGTTAGTTGTTATGGTGTTGGTTGTGGTGGTAGTCTTTGTCTCTTGCTTTACCTCTGGCTTGGGCAGTCTCTTCAACTCCTGCTCATAATAGTCAACCAATGACTTTGCCGTACCTCTTGAAATGGCATCCTTTGCATTCTCCAACTCTTTCTTCGCACGGTCAAGGTCAGCCTTCACCTGCTCATAGGTTCGCTGGTTGGTCTGCTGATTTGTCTGTTTTGGCTCATCAACCTTTTGCCCATTCACAATTCTTGTCGTGCTCACAACCGTTCCGTTCTTGTCGGTCGTGACCTGATAGCCATTCTGCACTGGCTTCTGCTGGTTGGTCTGCTGCTGTGCCTTTGGTGGTTCAGGAATGTTGCCCGTCAATCCATTCCATGCCGATTCGATGTCATTTAGCAGTCCCTTCATTTCCTGGAGTCCTTGCAATATAGGATACAAAGCGGGCATGAATCGAAATGCTGCTTCAGATAACGTGTCAAAACTTTCATAACTACCAATGTCTTTCAACGCATCACGAACATCAATAAGGTATTGAAGTGCATCGCTGATAGATTCGGTAAATTGTGTCTTGATGGTGTTGCTCATGTCTTCCCAGCCACTCATGCCGAATATCTCCTGCATGGTTCTTTCGAGTCGCAGATTCGCCTCATTCAGCCTCACAAAAGATTCGCCGAGTTCGCCCGTCTGCTTCTTCGTTTCTTGCAGATTGGTGTTGAGCGTGGCGATTGCCTCGCCCAATTTCGTTCCTGCCATTGTTCCTTGACGGCCGAACACATTCTGCATCACTTGACCGACTGCCTGACTGCTGCTTCCAACATTCTCGATAGCCTCGGACACTTGTTGCATCGCCTCGAAGATGGTCATGCTTCCGTCATTCATCTTGCGGGTCATCTCCGCACCGTCAATTCCGAGTTGTGCCAGTGCATCGCTTGTCTGCTTTGTCATTAAGCGAATATTCTTAATGCCCATTGTGATTGCCGACATGTTTTGGTCGGTGAAAATACCTCCCTCACTGTTTTGGATGATAGCCACAAGTTGCGATGCCTCGATGCCTGCATCACGGAATGAAGGAGCATATTGCTGAATCATACTCAACAATTTGCCACCATCACCAGCAATCATGCCTTGCATACCATCTTGCAACAGGCTTAGTGCTTGTTCGCCAGTCACACCAAATTGTTGCATGAGAGTGTTGGCTGCATTGATAGCATCGCGGAAATCTACATCGTATGTCCTTGAAAGAGCGCGTACTCCCATCGTTAATGCCTCGGCATCGTCGCCCTTCAAACCGGTTGTAACGGTCGTGACATTGTTCTGGCGATCGATTTCATCATTGTAGTCCACCCAGGCCTTCGTTGCCATAGCCACAGCAGCGGCACCGGCGGTCACGGCTGCTGTCGTTGCAACCGTCCCACTTGTGAGCGATGAGAGCAGTTTTGTGTTGATGCCGAACTGACTGGCCAAGGATTCCATCACGGCATTGAGGTCAAGCCCACCAGCGGCAGCCGATTGCTCAGCACCGCCCATGTCGTACAATTCCTTCTTTGCCTCAGTCAGTCGCTCTTTCATCACCCTCATCTGTTCGGCGATAGCCTTGCCGACATCTGACTGCTGCATCTCCTTCGTCATCGTGAAGTAAGCCCTGCCCACACGATTGAGGTCGCTTGCGAGTTCCCTCACCTTGTCCTTTGCATTGTTCGCACCCGTTGAAAGTGTACCGAACGAGCGAGCCAGTTCCTTGTCCTTTGCGGACAAGTCATTCAACGAGCCACCAGCCACTTGCACCGAGCGCATCAATTCCTTCATGCGGTCGGTGGCATCACGCAGTTTGCTGTCGTATTGTGCCGTTTCCAGCTTAAACCTGGTTATAACGTCTCCCATATCTAATTCATCAGTTTAAGTATTACCCTATTTACGTATTCGTCAATCACATCAGCCGTCTTCCTCATCTCCGTTTCCGAGGCACTTCCGAACCAATTACGTGCCTCGATTCTTCCACGCCTTCCTGCCCTGTCACCACTTGCCAAGTATTTCTCATATCTGGTGGCATTCGCCTTGTTGTTTCGGAAACCCACAACACGCTCCTTTGTTCCCTGGTTAAGGAATCTGAGCACGAAGCCACGCTCTGCACCGAAGTACTGCCGCTTGCCCAAGTCATCACTTGTTATCTTTCTTCGTTTGCCCTGCAAGATGTTCACGTTACCGCCAAAGATTCTTCGATACACCGAAGAGCGAATTGCCCTGACCGCCATACGTGGGTCACTCTCCATCTTCAGTCCTGTCTTCGCATTCTTCGACAGCTCAGCACGCACCACCTTCATCGCCTGACGAATTGCATCTTGCAGCATCTTCGCCAGTTCTGGGTCGCTCGTTTTCAATTTGTCGAGTTTGCGGGCGTACCCTTCCATGCCTGTTATGATTCCATTAGCCATATACCTTACCGGGAAAATAGGCATATAGGTTTACCACTCACCATTTCTGCGCTTTCCGCGATTTCTGCGAGAGACAAAAAAAAGATACACCGACTTTCACAAGCCGGTGCATCTTCCTCATAAAACCTTACGTACTATGAAAATGAATTTACATTAACCTTAAAATTCCAAACTATGTAGAAGAAACACTAACTGTCATATGATGGCTCAAAGAACCCGGCCACAATCTCGTTGTTCTGCCAGTTGACCGTCTGGCTGACACATATCCACGGGCGTCCACCCGACTGCATCGCATAGCACTTGGCAGGTGACAGCATCGCACCACTCCCTTTCACAATGGCGAACAGCACCATCCTTGCTTTCGACGCATAGTCTGCCACGCGGTCGCAAAGTGCCTCTTCCGGGTACTTGTTGCTATATAGCGATGTGGGACGCGTGAGCACGCTTGTCAGCACTACGCCGTTGCACGCTGGCACATCTTCGCGAGCGAGTGTCAAGCCGCACGTCTGACTGAAGGTGTTGGAGAATCCGTTGTTCATTTTAGACTTGTTTTCGTTCACCTCTGCACGGATGTCCGAGCTCTCAACATAAAACCCACCCCTCTTGCTGTTCGGTGTGCTAAGCTGAATCTTCAGGTCTTCGTATGCCACATATTCGTTGCCTGGACCGAACTGGGAAGGACTAAGAGTGGTGGCAATCAATGTAAGCACCACCTCGCCACTGTTTTCCGGGGGGGCAGGAATGTAGGAGTAACTGACAATGCCAGAATCGGTCAGATGCCCGTATGAGGCTATCTCACCATTCTTGATGACGAGAATGAGACTTTGCGGTGTGCTTACCCATGTACTGCCATTATAATAGTAATTACCCACGCGGAAAGCGGCACGGCAAAACATGTAACTGGAAGACTTTTCAAAGATGTCGTCAGCAGCATTCGCTGTCAGCACATTGCCCTTGATGTAGAACACCTCTCCCGTGTTCTGGTCGGGCGTATAATAATAGTTGGTGTGAATAGTGATGCCCTCCAGCAACGAGTCGGAGTTTCCCTTGACAATCAATCGACGCACGAAGTCACTGTCGCCATCGGTCAATTCGTGGGTGGCGCCATAGTTGTAGAAGCGTTCGTATGCGATGCTGCCACCATAGGCTCCTGCACCATTTCTGTAGTTCTCAAACTTGATGTTATATCCGTTGGCGGTGTCGATGCCACCAGCCAGACTGTTGTACGCCTGAATGTTTCCGTTCGGGCTGACAGCCCCAGGCGACTGATATGTGGCGAACTTTTTGATGGCGTATGACTGTCGCACTTGACTCGCGCTTGCATATCCCTTATACACGCATTGCTCCACGATATTCATTCTCCAGATGTCTTCGGGAATCTCGTTGAGCCTTCCCACCACATCCACTTCGTGCTTGCCTGCAACGAAACTTCTGCGATGATCCACACCGTAAAATGTCGGCACCGTGGTGGCGAAGGAGACGAGCGTGCCAGTGACGGACGTACCGCCAGCCATTGTTGAGAGGTTCGCGGCGGTGTAACTCTTCATGTTGCTGCCACTTGTCACCTGCTTCACGTCGGCTCCAAGGAACATGAGCGATGTGCCATATTCGACAGCCTGCCACCCGAACAGCTTGCATATGTCCTCCAAGATGTCGTAATAGGTCGCCATCTCGTAGGTGGTGTTCTTGTCGTCTGGCGTGGCATAGTTCGCCATGCGGAACTTATAGAGCAAGGTGGTGTCGGGGTCGCTGATGGTTGGGAAATAGAAGTTCGTGTATCGGCTCCCAAGGCTCGCATTCATTTGTGCGAGGAAATAGGCGAAGTTGACGTACCCAAGGCTGCTCAGTCCGTTGTATGGGTATCGGATCCCATTCAACACCTCCAGTCCGCTCATCACAGGAAGGGATATGTCCAACGGCCCTCTGTCCCACTCCTGGCTGAAGCTCTCACAACTTAGAAAGCCAATCCATCTCACAGCGCCTCCAACTGTCAACGTGACGGGTGTATTGATGGGCGCACGACCGACCAAACTCAAAATGTCATCCACGCTATCGACCACAATGCCGATGTTGCCCGACGATGTGCGAATGGGCTGGAAGAGGTCGTCGCTGTCATCAATCGACGTGATGAATGGGTCGGCACCAGGAGTGAGAGCAGTCGTTCCACTGCTACCTTCATTGATGGTGAGGACACATGTTCTGTCCTCTATATCTTTCCAAGTTACTGTCTTAGGCATATACTATATAATAATGTACGTTGTCTTCCCGTTTTTCTTCACAGCCTTCAACTTCTGACGGCGATGTCTTGCACCGAATGACACATGCACCCAATCATAATTGTACTCATTGATGAGCTGGTCGAATGGCAGTCCAAGTTTCACAATCAAGTCGAAGAGTTTCTTGTTCTCCTCTGGTGTGTCCTGCACACTACGGATGTCGGCTGCCTCTCCCTTCACATGCTGACTGCTGGCTGCACCACCCACCGCCTTGTTCAGTTTCTCGCAACGGTAACCTGATGTCACAATGATGGGCTTACCGTATGCCTCTCTCAACGGATCAAGCACCTTTTCAATGAGTGCTGTTAGTGCCTTGCACACCTGAATGCTCGGGTCATTCTTGATGCCCTTACGTTGTGCCGTTGCACTCTTCGTCATTTCTGCCAATGTAAAATACTTCATATCTTATCTATTGTTATGATTCAAAAAACTCGCCACCCACGATGCCATCACCACCACCATCGCTATGCCCCACAAATCATCCATTGTCATCTTTATCATTTTTCATTTAGGGCTTCGCCCGCTTTCTCCTCACTTTTTTCTTTGTCCAATACTTGCACGAGCTGCCGCTTTTTGCATTTGAGGTCGCCGCATAGGAAAGGGCGCATAGCCTCCACACGTCTGCCCAGTTGGGCAATTTTTCTGTCCATCTCGATTTCCTTATCCACCCACAGCTTTTTCATGCTCCGCACCTCTCCCTCCATCTTCTTCATGTCCTCACGCAGTTCATTCCGCTCGTTCTTGTAATGTTCACGCTCAGAGCGCAATTCCTCGTGGTGCGCCTTGTAGTCCTCCAGCAGTTGTTGGTAGTAATCCTGTTCCTTCTCCTTTGCCTCCGTCTCAGCCTGCACAGCCTCTGCTTTCGCCTTCCTGCGCATATACCGCCATGTGAAAAACGCACCGCCGCCGCCACCAACGAACAGCCCAACAAATGAAATGATTGCTTCAAGTGTAATTTCCATGATCAGAACAAAGCGATTATAAGTACAACATTAACCATATACCCAACGCAAGCAAAGAACGAGTAGCGCATGAGGTCATCCTTCTCCACTTCAAAACCACCCTTGTCACTCTGCTTCACCTCACGCACCACCATGAAAGCAAGTCCAAAGCATCCAAACAATGCACACAGCAGAAAGCATATAACGCTTCCCCAGATATTCCTTTTTTGTTCGTTTGTCATAATCGTTTTTTCTTTTCATGGATTTTATGGTCGTGGGTTTACCGCGTTTGTGTGATTTGTGTTTTCATGAAAAAGTGTTTGTGTGATTTGTGAAAAGGGCACAAAAAAAGAGGGAAGCCGTCGCTCCCCTCACAAAAGGTTTTTGTTCTGTATGTTGCGATATTATCGCGACCCCATTACTCTTTCTTCCTCACCACATACACTCTCCCCACAAAAAACTTTCGCTCATCATCATCGTCAAAATCCTCACATTCCTCAATTTCTCCTTCTATCCTATACGGCAGGAAGTCCACACCGTCCGCACCAATGAATGCCCTCACGTCCTCCGTTTCATCCTCCGGCACATATCCGAGGTGCTTGCCGTCCTCACACTTGATCATGATTGCGTTCGGGTCATAGTCGTTCTTCGGCTCAGGCTTCAATACACCCTTGAACTTCCCGACGTATGCTGACAAGTTGCCACGATAATTGATGCCCGCAATCTTCACAATCATCAAATTGTCATACATGCTCGACCACTGACCCTGTGATTCTTTCGGCAATTCACCATGATAGATGTGTCTCTGAATGCTTTCCACCGTGAAATCATCACCCACTGCCTTTGCTTGATTCAGCATTTCTGTCATAGCAATCAGCCTTGCCGCTGTTTCCCTCATCTTCTTGTGCTCGGCCTCCAATCGCTCACGCTCCCGTCGTTCTTCTTCATCCTGCTGTGCAATCCTTTCCTTTTCTTCCTGCTTCTGTTTATTGGTCACCCATACATATATGATCAAACCAATAACAGCGATTAATGGCATAAAAATGTTATCCATAGTTCCTTCATTTATTAAGTTAAACAATATCAATCTTCTTTCCCATCGCACTCGCCAACGCCGTCAGCGTGTCGAAGGTGGGGTTATATTTTCCTCCTTCAACTCTGGCAATGTTGCCCTGCTTGATGCCCGACCTCATCGCCAGTTCCTGCTGAGTGATGCCCAGCTCTTTCCTTTCCTCTGCCAGACGTTCACCAATACGTCTGCGCTCTTCTTGATTCTTTACTTCTTCCATCATTCATAAGATTCTAAATACATGTACTTTCTTTTTCCATCTCTATTATGTTTTCGACAAATCATTTTCGCCGACGTTTCACGAGTAACTGTTTGGATGTACACACCATCGCTTCCGCTGATGTCGTAGATGTTGAATACCTTCTTCATAGTTCCTATAATTATATGGTTAAAAATCGAGTGCTATCCACTGAATACCTCCGACGGCTTTGGCTTCTTCGAGAACCCTGACAAGCATAAACTCGCGGGTGTTGCTTGGGTAGAAATCGGAATCGAAGAAGTCTTGATTCTGATAGGAGTAGGTGAAGGTGTCGTTGTCTTGGTTGTAATATACGAACATCTTCCACTCACTGCCATGATTGATGTCGGGGTTGAGTTGCACGACCATTTGCGTGTAGTTTTCTTCCGTGCCGTTCTTCTTAGTCTCAGTGATGAGCTTGCCGAGCATGTCGCTCACGGTCTGTTGGAGGTTGGTGATTTCTTCAGCATTCAGGTAGATTTCTTCAGTTGTAGTCATAATCTTGTTGCCGCTGTTTCCCGTTGCCGCCGGTGTTTAATTGGTTATTGTTTTAATTTTCTATTGCAAAGTTAGTAATTATATATCATATATGCAATATTTTATACAAAAATATTTCATAAATGACATATTTTTTGATGTGTGTCAATATTTTTTTCGTTTGGACACAAAAAAAAAGACCCCGAAAGCATAAGCCTCCGGGGTCTTCCAATTAAAAAACCATTATTATATATGATTCCACCTTGTGACTTTCACAAGCCACTATGGTCTCACGACTTTCATAATAAGCCATTTTACGCCGAACACCACCGCTACAATGAGCAACAGCCACAGCAGGATATTTGCCAGATGAAGCCTTACCCGCTCCCACCACGTCAGCTTCTTCTCCTTCTCCTTCACATCGGTCTTCACAATCGTCTGGCTGATGGTGTCGTGCTTCGCAACATAGAGCGTATCGTGCTTCTCACGCTCTCTCCACCGGTCTCGCCACTCCGTATGCCACTTCTCTATCAGCACCGTGTCGCCCTTCTGGTGAATGTACACCGAATCGTGCTTTAGACTTTCAATATACACGCTATCCCGTTGCACATCTTTGATGATGAGTGTGTCCGTCTTCACCACTTCCACGACTCTCTCTTGTGTGCGACAGCTTGCCAGACTCATCAAGCCCAGCAAGCCAAACAACAAACCTTTTCTCATATTCCTATTATTTTATTTTATATCGACATAATCAATCAGCAGCACATCCTTGTCGCTCCCCGCCTTCCTGATCTCCTTATTCTTTCTCCATGCATAGAACCACGGCCACCAATCATCCACCAACTTCGGATTCGTCACGCTCGCATACTTCTCATCGCAAGACGGGTCTTTTCCCCGGAACTTGTAATCGGCTGTCCAATCGTACAAATTCCTCCCGCACCAAAAATGAATTTTCGGAAACAACTTCTCGAACTTGCTGCAATAGTCGGCAAACATTATCGGATTGCTCTTCTGCCATTGCTTTCTCGTCCGCACCTCATGGATCACCCTCACATAACAATCTCCCTGCCTATCCAAATAATCCAAGTACGAAATTAGTTTCAAATAGTCGCACATATACTCTATCGTGCCATGTGCAACCACCAACCTCTCGCCTTCGAATCGAATGCGAAGGTCAAAGCATCGCACATCATGTATGACATATTGCTCATTGATTCCCACTCGCTGGCACTTCGCCATGAATCTAAATGGTCTCATCCACCATTTTCGCACCGACAGATAAGACCAACTGTTATGACTTCCTATTACCATTATATCCATTTTTTATATGTTCTTTTTTCGTATTCCCTTACCGACTGCTTCAAATTTTCCGTGTCGAAGAGTTTTTCTTTATTTCTTCCGAACACTACCACCTGCCTTGCCGTCGCCATGTCGTAGGTGATGAAGGTCTTTGCGACAAACGTCTTGGCTATTCCCGTTTTTGGGTCTCGGATAGCATCGCCCATCAGCACACCTTCAGTCGTGCAGTAGTGCCGTTGTTCATTCTCCCCACCTCGTGACTTCTTTCCTGACAGGCTCTGGTCGTCATCGCCCATCACATCGTGATTGCAGATGAGCCATTCGCTTACCAGTTCTTCAATTCTCATCTCTTCACGCCCTGTCCTCTCAGCATAGCGTTTCAGGCAGTGAGGAGTCAAGATGCACTGTACAGAGCAATACTTATTCACCATGACGTGATGTAACCACCATCCATCATCCGAACGTCTCAATACACATTCCGAAATCAAATGCCCTTTGTCCGGGTTTCTGTTGGTCAGCATCACGTCGATATACCAGTCATTCTTTCTGGGTGATTTATATTTCCATATCAGATGTTTCGGTAACTCCTTGCACCGACGCGCCACATCCATCATCCTTCGCCGCTGGCGTTCCATCCAACGGGTGACATTCTCGTGATCGGATGTAAGTTCTCGATACATCTCCTCATAATTCATCGTTGATAAAAGCATAGTCTTTACATTATAATATTATACTGCATTTCGTGTCATTCGTGTTCAAAACAAAAGAGAGCCGACTATCACATCAGCCCTCTTCCATCATACATCTTACATCACTCCTCCGTTTCGTCTTCTTCCCACTCCGTCTGCTCGGTGTAGAAGTGCATTTCCTTAATCTCAGGGTGAGCCTCGGTGAACTTCACGAACTCTTCGCCACAGGTGCCCATGCGCTCCGGCATATCCACCACCAGCGCGGGGTCGTGTCTTGGCCACGATGCCGAGCTCTTCACTTGGTCACCGTCGTGCTTGAACTTCAGTGTCAGTCCTGGCTGCTGCGTTTCGCCATCGTGGTAGAAGTCGGGCGACAAGTCCTCGATGTCGTCCTTTTCGTTCACGACGTGATACAACGGACTTTCCCACTCGTCCATGTTCGACGGTCTGCCGTAGCTCTGGTCGTAGCCTCCGATGCGGTCAAACTCGCGGCTGTCCCACATCAGCATCAGTCGCTCGATGTGCTCGAAGCCAATATGATGACGTTCGTACCAGTCGTAAGCCTCGCGGCTGAAAGGTCGTACAAGAATGGCAGCAATGTAGATGTCGAGTGTCTTGCGTCGTGGATCAATATAGCGAACTATCAGCGCATCCCACATCCCATAGTCGGGATTGCCGTACAGCCATGTGGCTTTCTCGTTCCACACGAACCACTCGCTTGCATCCCTGACGTAACTCTTGATGACGCTCAGCATCTTGTATGCAGGAAGCTGCTGCATCGTACGGGGTTTGAATACTCGGACGGTCATGCCGTCCATCTCTAACTCATGGACTTTCTGATAATGATTCAGAATGATGTCCTTCATCTTGATTTTCTTCATCTTTTTTTAGAAGTTTAATCGTAATGCTTGGATTGTGGCGAACCTGTAAGCCGTCGCCACTTTCGGCTATCTATCGGGCGTAATGCCCGCATAGGTTTACTTCTTTATCCGTTTCTTTTCTTCTTCCACGGCATCTTGTAGATCCTGCTTCAGCTTACGCAGGGTGTCGAATGTTTCCTTCGATGTCCTGGGGCATCCCCTTATCCACGACAGCAGGTTAGGCGTGTCAAAACCAAACTCGGTGGCATCGCAGATGTATTCCTGCCACTCGATGTACTGCTCGCGGGTGATGTCGCCCAGCACGCAGTAGATGATGTCGTCCATACTGATGGTGAACATGCCGTCGCCATAGTCATACACACCGCCCACCTCGTCGCCTATCCAATAGCCATAGCAGGCATCCAGTTCCCACATGCGCAACATTTCCGCCAGGAAGCCGTGACACGCCTGTTTCCATTGTTCTTTCAGTTGCCGCTTTACAGCGTCTTTTGTCTTTTCCATAATTCTCTAATTCGTTCAATTCGTAGTTTTATCCCCATGCTTTATGTACGCCCTCAGTATAGGATGTGACGCTGACATCATGCAGAATCTCCCGTATTTCATGCGATTCGAGTCGTTGCCACAGTACATCCTGCGACAGCCGCTCTACCCATTTACCTAATGTCTCATCCTTTTGCTTTTTGTATTCCTTTTTCATTGTTCCTTATTGTTGACAAGTTATGAAAGACATCAGAAGGAAATACTCTTCATCGTCGATGGCTGGGTCTTGGATATACTCAGAATATCGAAGATAGTTGAGTATGTTGATTGCCGTCTTCTGTCTATTGCTTAATTCCTTTCGTAGTTCACGTTGAGCGATGTTCCAAAGCCTTGATGCTTTGTCTAATCGGTTGTTCAGATAGCGGTATCTCGTTTCCTCCTCTTTCGTGAGTTCACGTTTCTCCCTGATAGCGTTTTCCAACAGCTTGTCAAGTTCATCTAATATGGCTCGCCGTTTCTCAGCAAGCAATTCTTTTCTTTTTTCTGTCATAGTTCCTATTTCAATGGTGAAAGATACACTTCTCCCACATACACCACAGAGCAAGTCTGCGGGTCAATGTCATCACAATCAGCCAATACGTTGTCGATGGCTTCCATTTGATTGCTGGCAGCGGCAAATTCGGCGTTGTCCCAGTCTTGTGCTTGCACTTTATAAAGTGCCAATGTTCTTACTTCTTTCATAATTATAATTCTTACTAATTCTTGATAAACTTGCAAAGAGTGAAAAGTGAAGAATCAGTTTGCCTCACTTTTTATTCGAGCCTGACGATGATAGCCGTGCTTCTCGTAGGCTGCGATGTAGATAATCTTTCGCGTCCAATGCCCCATGTTGTCTTTGCAAGGTTGCAAGCGGAAATGACCGCTTACCATGAATCCCTCTTCACGACAGATAGTGGTGTACCATAGCGAATCGAGCACAATCACGTTAATGCCTGCCTCGTTCTTCACCTTATGTTCGGGTGTCTTGCAATCAATCGGTGAGAAGTCCACCTCCATGAATTGCTTCTGTCCGGCCTCGATGAGATAGGTTTCAACATTGGCGTATTTCTTGAACAGCAGAAAGATGTACCATGCCAACAAGTTCTGAATGCTTGTCTTCGCCATGTCTCCATCTTCCATATTCAGATAGCATGACATATTGAATCCAGCCCGTCCGTTTTCTCCTTTCTCGATGTCGTACATATAAAACTCAGTGAGCGCACCGATCATGCTTCTGGTCATTCGGTGGTGTCCTTCTTCATCGGTTGAGAACTCAAGTACGGTGCCGTTGCTTTGTGATGCTGGCAATATCATCACGCAGTCTTCGTGAATGTCGCTCATTGCCTCGTAGTCCACAAGCAACTGATTCATCTGCGGTATTGCGTGCTCAACTGCTGCCATGAAAGCAGGCGAAAGGTAGTAGATGCTCTTATCTCTGTAGTAGTCGGCTTGAACTCCTGTGCTGATTTCCTCTTTCAGCGATTCCTTCACCGCCTGTACTGTCTTCATCGTGCTTTCGCTTTTGTCGGCTACCTCATACGGCAATATGTCAAGGTAGTCTGACGTGTTGATGAAAGTCTTGCACCTCTGCTTGTCGTAGATTTGCAAGGCTGGGTAATTGCGATAACTTATCTTCATAGTTCCTTTTGTTTAATTCATGTTACATAATCTCTAAAAACTTAACACATTCCGCATGACGTGTTAAGTTTTCTTGTTTAATGATTCTTACTCTCGTACTCCGTCATCAGACCGAGGCCCATCACTATGCACTGGACGGGGTCTACCTTGCACGAATCCGAGCCTGGGTTGCGCTTCACGGGCTTCTTATTGCCTAAGTCCATGTCTGCACTCGCGCCACCCTTGCCGTCAATCGAGAGCACTGCATTGCCGAACAACCACGGCCACATGGGATTGGCCGAGAACGTAATGTAAGGTATCGGGCTCTTGATGGCGCGGGCGAGGTCATCCGTCGGGGCATTGAACCACGCATTCCTCTGCGAGACGGGCAGCACATACTTGTCGGGCTGCGCCACGCCCTTCTCCTGTAGATAGGCTTTCAGCGTGTTGATCGGGTCTTTGCTCTGATAGGGGTCATAACCGAAGTACTGGAACTGACATCCTTCCTGAAGCAACTCGTCGAATCGCTTGACGAATAGCGACGGCTGGAAGACGGCACCAGGCGAGACGTGCAACCACCCCTTCGCAATCCACTCCTCATAGAGCGGACGTATCGACGATTTCTCCAGCACGTCCTGCTTGATCCACGCATCAAAGTCCGCAAACAGTTCATAGCCCTGCCCTGAGTGGTGCTTGCGGGCTGCCAGATAGCCGGCCGTGTGGAGGTCGTCGCCCTGGCTGAAGTCGAGTCCTGTAAAGATGACCCAACCGCCAGCACCCGTGTACGAGTCGATAGTCTTGTCGTTCTGAAGCTGCCGAATCACGTCGGGTTTAATCCATTCTTGTATTTTCCCGCTCGAGTACACATTAAACAGCTTGGCAATCACCTCGCCCGTGTCGCCGTCGCGCTGGGCCTTGGCTATCTGGTC
>JAEIGA010004559.1_pt1 | contig 21407 bp, 16 predicted proteins | sample 9270691 | NCBI WGS metagenome assembly JAEIGA01 (sample SAMN17057246, study PRJNA624740) | gut metagenome | biome: biome; isolation source: fecal sample | host: Bos grunniens | place: China: Xizang | collected 2019 | reverse complement strand
TCTGTTGTCCCAATCGGAGGTAATATTGTCGTAATGTCGAAGGAAGTTTCCTATAATAGGGACGGGATAATAGTGGTCATGACAGCCAAGAGCGGGATAAGGCTCTATCTGCATCATGATAAATATGGAGATTCGAATATTGTGACCATCTCTCCGGAACCAAATAAGGAATATTATATTGAATCTCGTCTTGAACAGAAGATTCCGATAACGGTCTCTTGTAAAAGGGATGGAGCCTCAGTGTTTCTGGACGGTATGTACAGAGCAGATGTCAAGGAGGGTATTGCAATAATAGGAGATGTTGATCTTGGAAAGCATATCCTGAAGGTCCAGGATGGAGAAGATGTGTCAGAACTTGATATAGAGGTTTCCAAAAATAAAGTCTATTTCGAAGTGGAACTTTCGGATGCATCCTCTTTTCAGCAGTTCGTGGTCTTCAAGGTCAGTCCGGCGGATGCGGTGGTGGAATTTGACGGAGATATTCTGGAAGTCTCAGGGGGTACTGCCCAGAAATTCGTGAGATTCGGCACTTATTCTTATAAGGTGGAGGCGTACAATCACCATTCTGCTACAGGGACTGTTACGGTCAATGACCTTAAGGATAAGCATGTTGTTTCCGTGAACCTCGCTCCCGCTTATGGCTATCTGAAGGTCACAGGAGGAAAGGATATGGAAGGGGCAAGTGTCTATATCGACAATAGGCTGGTCGGAAAGATTCCTTGCATCAGTGAGGAATTGCCAAGCGGAAAGCATACTGTGAAAGTATCTCAGGCCAAATATGAGACCTTTGTCACTACTGTGGAAATAGAGGATGGGATTACAAAGACAATTTCTCCCGATATGAACGCCAAGTTTGCCAATATCACTCTCAAGACAGATTCCGGATCGGAAATATGGGTGAATGGTGAAAAACGGGGGATAGGTATGTGGTCTGGGGAGTTACCTGCCGGGACATATAGGTTTGAAGCCCGTAAGGAGAATCATTCAGCATCTACGTTGTCGATGGATATCACATCTTCCAATTCGGGAGAGACTGTAGTTATTCCGTCTCCCGTGCCCCAGCTGGGCTCTGTAATGTTTACGACGGACCCGGCATTGGCTGATCTGGAGATAGACGGCAGGAATTATGGTCAGACACCGGTAAGAATAGAATCCATTATTGCAGGAAGCCATCAGGCTAAAGTTTCTCTTCCGGGCTATGGGGAACGTCATCTGACATTCGAGGTGTCGGAAGGAAAGACGACGGAAGTGGAGGTGAAACTTGTGAATTCTGCAAAAGTGCGAATAATATGCAATGCTCCGAAGGCTGACCTGTATGTGGATGGCAACTGCCTCGGAAAGGCCTGGGGAATCGTGGAAATGCCGGTTGGAAAGCATAAAGTCAGGTTGACGGCGACCGGCTTCAAGGACTATGAATCATCCGTTGAGCTCAATGCCGGAGGCGACGAGCCTGTCAGAATGGAATTCTGTCTGGCGCCTGAAGACAAGGTGTTCGATGTGAATGGAGTGTCATTCAAGATGATAGGTATTCAGGGAGGCAAGTTTGTAAATAGTCGCGGAGATACTGTTTCTCTTAAGTCTTATTATTTGGCGGAAACGGAGGTTACGGAAGAACTAGATGCTGCTATAGATGGGAGGAAAGTACGTAAAGATGGCAAAAAACCAGTCTACAAATATAGTGTGGGCTGGAATAAGTTGCACAAATTGACAGGAGAGAACTTTTGCTTTCCAAGTGAGAACAGATGGGAGTACGCTGCAATGGGCGGGCATCTGTCCAAGAATTATAAATATAGCGGGAGCAATAATATTGGTAAAGTGGCGTGGTATTCCAATAATTCAAGCAATTTTATAAAGGACGTAAAGAAGAAACTTCCGAATGAGTTGGGACTGTATGATATGAGTGGAAATCTGGCAGAGTATTGTGGAACGGTGGGTGGTCATGAAGTATATCGTGGAGGAGACTTTAAGAGTCCAGCTTCAGAATGTACTATTTCGGCTCGGGAAGTCGTGAGCTATGGGAAGATACCAGGCCAACATGGTATGAGACTTTGTCTATCATTCAACCCATTGATAGAAAAAGCGGAGAAATACTCTATATATCCTTCGGCGTCGGGTGATATGTTTGAAATTTTCTTTGACACCGGTGAGTCGTTGGTTATGCGCAAGATAGATGCTGGTGTGGTGGATAAGAGTTATTATGGTTATTATAAATATTATGTAGGCCCGTATTATATTGCAGAGACGGAAATCACTGAGGGAATATGGGTGTCGGTGATGGGCGGAAGTGTACTCAGAAGTAAAAAGGATTTTCCTAAGATAAAGGTTACTCGGGAAGAGGTCAATGAATTTATTGCAAGGTTGAACAGAATGACAGGCTTGGATATGCATCTTCCGGATGAGACGCAATGGGTTTATGCAGGGCATGGACCGTCTCTATATAAACCTATTGAATATGGTGATGCATTTAGAAATTATGTAAAAAGTTTGAATGATCCTGTTGAGGTGAAGAAAGGGGTGCCGAATTATGCAGGACTGTATGATATGGATGGTAATGCATTTGAGATGTTTGACGGCTGGCTGAAGAAATGGCCTCATATCGTAAGCAAGTCAGAACTTCCTAATTGGGCTGATCCTAAAGAATATCACAGGGGATTGATACATTATAATTACGGCAGTGATATCGTTAATTATGAATATGGTGACCTTGGCTTCAGACTCGCAATGGCAGTTGATGTGGAGTCACAGGAGCCGGCGGATGTACATGTGGATGAGTATGAAGTCAACGGCGTCACTTTCAGGATGGTGAAAGTGGAAGGAGGTGTCTATGACAGATTGTTGGACAAGAAGTATGAGGTTGAATCTTTCACAATAGGAGAGACGGAAGTTACGGAGGAACTTTGGTTGGCTGTTATGGGCAAGCCTTTGAAGGCGTCATGGACAGGAACAGCTGATATGCCTGTTAAAGGTATGAAGTACAAGGAATGTCTTACATTTATAAAGAAACTGAATAAACTGACCGGAAAGACATTCTCTCTTCCTGACAATCTGCAGTGGGAATATGCGGCGTCCGGTGGAAAATACTCCCGGGGGTGCTGTTATAGCGGTACCTGCCTGCCGGACAAGGTGTTCAAGTCCGGAAAAGTCCGCACTAGTATTCCTAACGAGTTGGGCATATATGACATGTCAGGCAATGTAGGGGAATTTATCTCGGAAATCTCTTATTCGAAAGAGCCTTATTATAAAGGAACCGGAGCTATTCCGGAGCGTGAAAGCTATGGGAAGAAGTCCTCAGCAGCAGTGGGTTTCCGTTTGTGTCTGGTCAAATAGCTTCTTGATTAATCTATAATTTGCGGAACGAGAGTATGATAACAAATCCCAACGTCAAGATAAACCTTGGTCTGAATGTCCTTCGCAAGCGCGAGGACGGATTTCATGACCTCGAGACCCTCTTTGTGCCTTATTTTGGCATTCATGACACTCTTGAGATAGTGCTTGGGGACGATTATAGCCGCACTTCGGCAAGGCTTTTTGCCAGATATGGGGCGGATGCCCCTGCATCTCAAGGCTCCTTGAAGCCAGAGGGGGTGTTCGGTGTCGGAACGGAGGAATCTGCTGCACCGAAGCTTGCTCAAGCCATGTCTGAGGACGGAAGTCTGATGATTACAATCGCCCGCGAGGAAGGTGTTGACTGGAACCCTCTCAATGATCTGACGGCAAAGGCATATTTCACTCTTGCAGAGGAATTCAAGATGCCACCTGTGAAGATATTTCTGGAGAAGACCTCTCCAGTGGGGGCCGGTCTTGGAGGAGGTTCGGCTGATGCGGCTTTTGCACTGAAGATGCTTAATGAACTTTGTGGACTCGCTCTTACGGAACAGCAACTGGCCGGCTATGCCTCCCGCCTCGGCAGCGATTGTGCATTCTTTATATATAACCGCCCTATGCTTGGTGAGGGGAGAGGGGAGGTGCTTTCCGAGATTGTCACTGACTCCGTTCTGGCAATTACCGGAGGTTGTCATTCTAATTTGTCACAATCTCATTCTGACCGCTCTGACTGTCATTCTGAACGTAGTGCAGAACCTCTCTATGAGCTTCAGGTCATCGCCCCTGCCGGTATTGCCGTGTCTACAAAAGATGCCTACTCTGGCATCAGGCCTCATATGCCACAGATGCCTCTTAGGGAAGTGCTTGCAAGACCCGTGGAGGAATGGGACGGCCTTCTTGTAAATGATTTCGAGGAGACAGTATTTGCCAAATTCCCTGAGCTCGCAGCAATCAAGAAATCCCTTTATGACTCAGGTGCAGTCTATGCCTGCATGTCCGGCTCCGGTTCAGCACTATTTGCATTGTATAAAAATCGCCAATAAACTATCTTTGCAGCATGAAGCATGAAATTATTATAAACGGAATAGAAGATCTGGACAGGGCTGCGGCCGAATTTATTGAAAAGATAGGTGACAATACCCTTGTGGCATTTTTCGCGCCCATGGGCTCGGGAAAGACTACTTTCACTACTGCCATCTGCAAGGTGTTGGGCGTGACCGATCCTGTCGGCTCGCCGACTTTTGCAATAGTGAACGAGTACATGCGTGCCGATGGCGACCCAATGTATCATTTTGATTTCTATAGGATTAATAAACTTCAGGAAGCTATTGAGATAGGTCTTTACGACTACCTCGACAGCGGATGTCTCTGCATAATGGAATGGCCGGAAAACATCGAAGAACTCCTTCCGGAAGAGACCCTCAAAGTCACCATCAAGGTTAATCCTGACCAGTCCCGTACCATATCCTGGGAATCTATTTCCTGACCTTCTCAACGCTGAGACCTGAAATATACCCTTGCACGTCAAGACTATCTATAGCCCCGTCCTTCCACAGGACGGGTTTCTTTCTTTCCGTAGAGGAAAGCCCCGCATGTAGAATCCCATCTACCATCACAGCGTCACTTACACCCATGGATACATATCCGGACGGCATATCGAATTCTTCCCCGTTCCTGAATATGACACCTCTACCTGAAGCCCCGGATGGATTTACAAGACAGCATATTCCATCCTCCGTCGCGGTAAGGGATGAAATAAGATGTCCGACATCGAAAGCCTTATGGATAACCCCATCAATCCAAACTGCGTTATACTGATACCTTCCCATATATGAATATACTCCTTCGACCCCGCAGCCTTCCCCTATAGGGAATAGTCTGCAGGAATGTACTGAAGCAGATTGAGCTACCTCTATTGCCTGAAGTCCATTATCCTTGATTATCACCGGAGCCTTTATCCCGGTCAGAGAAGCCAGAATAAACATCTTCCCATTCCTGATCATAACATCCCAGATTTTCTGCACATCATCCCGAAGCCCGACCTGCTCCACCTTTCCATCACAGACATGATAATACCTCTCGATGTCCTCTTCAGCAGAAGCTACCTTTTCCGCAAAAGCAAAGCATACCGCGTCGTTATCTTCGTATAGTGCCCCAAGCACATATCCTGAAGCGCGCTCGAGTATTATTTCTCCGTTGAGACGTAAAGAGAAGCCGTTACCGCTTCTGGACTGACCTAATGTGTATATGTCATCTCCCTTGACAATAACTCCAGCCATGATTTCCCTTGCCGGGTAACGGAAACGTTCCATTCCATCCATCTTCACTACCGTTTCGGAATCTGTGGCATAATCAGTAATAAGATGTCCGGACACGATCCTGTGCATATCAGGGTCTGAACTGACCTCATAATCATCCCCCACCGGCACCTTCATCACCGGCACCCCATCCGAATATACCACAAGAGAACATTTTACCGAGCCTTTTTCCCGGTCAGCCCTCCAGTCATACCCCTCAGGATAGTCCAGACAGGTCACATAACATCGCGACCGCATTGCAGGCCCCGAAGTTCCCCCTCCTCCCGCAGGTCCGGTCCAGACATCATTATAACCTTTATTTCCCTCTCCTCCAATCTCATGGAGCCCGCATGACAATGTCGCCAGTGCAGCCGTCAACATAACAAAAAAATGTTTCATGTCCTTTTCCCTCCCATGTCCTTTTCCCTCCAAAGGAACACAAAACATTTTTCAACTCGAAAATCATTCGTCCCTCATATCGGATTTTAGTCACATTTTTCTTTTTTTTATAACTTTTTCTCTTTTTTATTTAATCGTCACCGCAGCTACGCCTTGCCGTCTGATCTCCATAACTTTATGTCCATTACTCCCTCGCCATCGCTACATATAATCCTCTTTTCTTGTAGCGATGGTACCAAAATCAGTGCAATTTACCTTGTTTTTATGACCATCGCTACACAAAACGGGCTATTCATGTAGCGATGGTGTACATAATAGTAAAATCCAACGCTTCGGGAGTTATACCTTACATACCTTCTTTACCATGATTTACTATGATTCATATATTCAAACCGTAAGTCGTGTTTTCCCTGACCTTAATGGTTATATTCCCGAAGATGTTATTAAAGAACCTTAAAGTGTGGCGTTACACATGCCGGATTATCATCTCATCAACGCCAGGCAGCGTCGAATCTGAGATTCCCTTAAGTGATGATTTCGATAGAGGTCTTCAGCAATCATCCCTTTTTCTGCCCGAGTAAGCTGATAGACGGATTGTTTCCCATAATAGGATCGTGCAATCCTGTCTACTTGAGTGCATAGCTCTATATCAGAAATCTTCCGGTAGTCTGCTTTTCCGCTTTCAAAAATTAACATCTTATCCATATCGTGATGCCGTACACCTTTTTCAATGGAATGGAGATTTACTGGTTCCATACTGTTTCCGTCCTTAACTTGTTCCATTTCCCATTCTTCCGATGATCTTCGGGTCATGTAGTAATTGAATGCACGGGGTGTCACAAATAGGTTCTCTACTTGTGGGATATCCAGAACGCTTTCCCGCAGAAAGACTCCGCTTTCGCTCATCTTGTATCTGTCAGGAAAATTTGCGCGTCTGCCTATGTGGTTGTAGATGGCTCTTACTGGTAATGTGTTTTCATCAATGAATTTCCCCATCTCTCTACGGAAAAATGCATTAGCAGAGCAATGCGGGTAGGCGTATGGAATCGGGGCTACTCCATGATGAAGTGCGTTTCTTAACGTATAGCTTAGAGCTGCCAGCAGATGATGGTGCCCGATAACTTCCATGGAAAAATGTGTACTTTCTCCAAGTTTACCTGTTCTATGGTATTTATGATTGAAATACAGGCTGTATGGTCTTCGGAAATGATACATAAAATCTTCAGGTCTATCGGTCTGTATGACCTGATGGGTATGAGTGGACATGAATGATTCTGCTAATCCTGTAGAACCGGTCTTATGAAGTGCTAGTGCAAAGCAGTTGAATCCTCTGTGATAGTCTTCCAAGTCACGGAACATGACCTCTTCTCCTGCAGACAGGCATAAATGGAATGTTTTCTTCATAATTGTTGTTTTTGTCGTTAATGATTTAATGCTCTTTAATGCTTTAATGCCCTTTGCTGATTTAATGCCTTTTGCTGCTTTAATGCCCTTTGCTGCTATAAGTGGCGGATAGTTTATTCGTTTATACCATCTGTACATAATTTGGATGATATTTGTAGCGGTGGTGGTGATTTGGGGTCAAAATACCATGTTTTGCACACCATAGCTACACAAAACCTCCAAATTATGTAGCGATGGTATGACCGTCAGTAATAATATGTCTGTCATCGGCAGTATATCGTTATCTATCTGCGATTGTCGTAACATAAAAGAGCGGGTACGCAGACCTCAGATAAGGTTCTGACGGTCGAGAAATCTGTAGCTGGAGGCTTCGGAGATGTGTTCGGGCAGGATGTCGGGTTGGCCGGCCAGGTCAGCGATGGTGCGGGCCAGCTTAATGATGCGGGAACAGGCTCGGGCAGACAGCCCCATGCGCTCGATTATGCGTTCCAGCAGAGTCCGGCATTCGGGGGACAAGGGACAATACTTGTCTACCTGCCGGTTGTTCATTGCTGCATTGCAGAAAATCTCTTCTCCGGCAAATCTGGTCTTTTGGATCTCTCGGGCTTTCAGTACGCGCTCTGCCACAGCTGCACTAGGCTCTGCAGGCTTCCGGTTTACTAGTTTCCGGGCATCGACTCTCGAAACAACAAGTTGAATATCAATGCGGTCCATGATCGGGCCCGAGAGTTTAGAAATGTAGCCGATGCGTTTTGCCGGAGTGCATGTGCATCGGTCTCCCTCTCCAAAATATCCGCAAGGACATGGGTTAGTAGCAGCAATCAGCATGAAGTCTGCCGGGTATTCTATTTTGGATTTTAGTCTTGAAATAGTGACTTTTCTATCTTCCATCGGGCCTCTGAGGGCCTCCATGACTTTTTTAGGTGTTTCGCAGAATTCGTCGGCGAAAAGGATTCCGTTATGTGCAAGGGATATCTCTCCGGGCATGATGTTGTCCGACCCACCCCCGATCAATGCTGCCAGAGAGGCACTGTAATGAGGTGACCGGAACGGCCTCTGCTTCATAAGACCTCCGAGCGGATTTACCTTTCCGGCCACAGAATAAATCTTGCTTGTCTGAAGAGACTCCTCCAGCGACATAGGAGGCAGGATCCCGGCCATCGCTTTTGCCAGGGAACTTTTCCCGCTGCCCGGACTGCCTATAAGAATGGCGTTGTGGCCGCCCGCTGCCGCTATTTCCAAGCCCCGCTTGGCGGCTTCCTGTCCTATTATTTCTGAAAAATCCATGATGGGGGAATCTATACCTTCAGTTTTTGTGAACTCATTCCCTCCGGACCTTGAAAATTCATGCGAAGACTGTCCGCAAGACACTCCATAAGACATCAGGTTTTTGGCCAGCAGGTCTTCGCAGTCTTCCCCGGACAATATCCGGATCACATCACCCAGAGTCTCTACTCCATAGACCTCGACGGAACTGTATTCCACAGCCTCCATAGCAGAGACTAAAGGTAGAATGCATCCCGCAAGCCCTTTCCTGTCTGCAAGTTCGACTATCGGAAGTGCTCCTGGAATAGCTCTTACTCCTCCGTCCAGTCCTAACTCTCCCATCACAAGGAAATTGTTCAGAAGCGGAAGATCAAGCTGTCCGGATGCTGCGATGATTCCAAGAGCGATAGGCACATCGTAGCCGCTTCCTCTCTTGTGCATATCGGCAGGTGCAAGGTTGATGACGATCTTCTTTCCCGGGATACGGAATCCCAGCGATTGCAGGGCAGTGATGGTCCTCAACAGACTTTCCTTGACGGCTGCATCTGCAAGTCCTACAAGATGAATTCCTATTCCTGTGGAAATGTTTACTTCTACGGTCACCGGTACGGCATCGATACCGATGCATTTGGCGCAATAAATGTTAATCAACATGGCGATCGGAAATTAGTTTTATATATTTCGTTATTCTTTCGCCAATTTCGCCTATATGGCCGAGACTCATTATAAAAAAAAGAAAAATGTGGTAAATTTGCGACACTAAAATTTATTTTAGCATGATAAAAAAAATCTTTGTATCGATAGGAGAGTACGTTCTGTTTATGAAAAAGGTCTTCAGACGACCGGAAAAGGGGCGGATTTTCTGGAGGCAGTTCATTAATGAATCAGATAAGCTGATACTGTCTTCTGTCCTGCTTGTAGGAGTCATTTCTCTCTTTATCGGAGGTGTTCTCGTGATCCAGACGGCTTCGAACCTTCAGAACCCTGTCATTGACAAGATGTATATCGGCTATATGGTGAGAGAAAGTCTCATTCTTGAATTCTGTTCCACAATGATTGCACTTATTCTTGCAGGAAAGATGGGCTCGAACATATCTTCTGAGATTGGCAGCATGCGTATCACGGAGCAGATTGACGCTATGGAGATGATGGGTGTGAATTCCGCCGGGTTCCTGGTTCTTCCGAAAGTTGCTGCATCTACTCTTCTAAGTCCGTTACTGATGCTTTTAAGTCTTGCCCTAGGTCTCGTTGGCGGATGGATTGTGGTGGAAGCTACTCATATCATCCCGCCTCCGTCATACATTACCGGAATCAAGGCCTTTTATAACGGATTTTACATATTCTACAGCTGCTTCAAGATGTCCCTGTTCTGTTTCCTGATATCTTCCATTGCGGCTTTTAACGGATATTATGCAAAGGGGGGGTCTCTTGGAGTGGGTCATTCCAGCACCAGAGCTATCGTAGTGACCAGCATCCTCATACTTTTCTTCGATCTTGTTGTTACGCAGCTTATGCTTTATTAAACAGTTATCTCGCCATGATAAAGGTAGAACATCTCAATAAGAGTTTTGACGGGGTACAGGTCCTCAAGGATATCAATGTCGAGTACGAATCCGGCAAATGCAGTATGATAATAGGTGCCAGCGGATCGGGCAAGACCGTCCTGCTGAAGAATCTCATAGGTCTGATACAGCCCGACAGTGGGGAAATCATTTATGACCAGAACAGATTTTCGACGATGCGCGAAAAGGAGAAGATGAAACTGCGCCAGAGCATAGGCATCCTTTTTCAGGGAAGCGCTCTCTTTGACTTTGCCACTGTGTTAGAGAACGTTATGTTCCCTATGGAATTCTTTACCGACTGGTCGCGCGCGCAGATGATAGAGAGAGCCGAGTATTGCCTTGAAAAGGTACATGTAATAGGCTCAAATGACAAATATCCTAATGAACTCAGCGGTGGCATGCAGAAGAGAGTGGGCATAGCCCGTGCAATAGCCTTGAATCCTTCATACCTGTTTTGTGACGAGCCCAACTCAGGCCTGGATCCATATACATCTATTCTCATAGACCGTCTGATATATGACCTGACCAAGGAATTTAATATGACCACTGTCGTAAATACCCACGACATGAACTCTATTCTTGAGATAGGAGACAAGATTGGTTTTATTTTCAAGGGCTCGATGATCTGGCAGGGAGACAAGGATACCATTCTGAAGACAGACTGCGAAGAGCTCCGCGCCTTTATTTGTGCCAATACCCTTGCCCGCAATATAATAGAGGGGTCAGGTCAAAATTATTAGTCAAACCTTTCTAAAGTAGGAACCTAAGTCCTATTTCAAGATCGAAAGTGAGCGGTTGGGCGGTCCTGATGCTGCGAGGCTGGTTGCAGTCGAAATAGTAGCGCAGGCTTGGGTCGATGTAGATTCCGAGATGTTTCCAAGGTGTGAATTCCACTCCGATTCCGATATCGGCTGACCATTGCAGACCTTCTACTTTCTCCTGGTGAGTAATCTGATAATCCAGGATGTCGTACTTGTTTGAAATGCACTTTTCCGCTGCACCACCGGCATATGCGTAGAAGTTCAAATGCTTCTTATTGACAATGTTATAGAATACGTTAACAGGTATGCCAATGTATTGCTGAGCATTCTTTACCTCCGAATAAAGAGTCGGAGACGCTATGCCGTCCTTTACTTCTGTATATGCACCATTGAACTTTCTTGAAAGCGAGGTGTAGTTCACACCTGCCGAGATTGCCCAGCGCTGTGCAAAGTCGATTTTGACGCCAGCTCCGAATGAAAGAGAAATGCCGTAGACTGACTGGCCTTTGTCCGTGATTGTGGTATTCTTGAGAGGATTGCCTGTACCCGGGAGCCTCATCATGGTCTTCGATGTCTTGCGTGGCGAGCTGTTGCTGCCTGCTACGCCTGAAAGGACTATGGATGTGCGGGTCTTTTTCGAGGTCTTGGGAAGACTCTCCTTGTCCCAGTCTTCTGGGAATGTATCTTCCTGGACTTTTACCTGCTTGACAAGAGTCTCCTGCTCATCAACTTCAATCTGCACCGGCTTTTCGGCGATAATCACTTCCTGTCGATGAATGGTCTCCTCTTTCTGAATACCATCTTGAACCGGCACGTCTGCGGCTTTTGCTGCCGATGGTCTGCGGACCATAGCAGTCAGTGGGGCGGGACTATCCGGAAGAATGACATTTATTTCTGCAGGATTCCCTTCCGCCAATAAGCCGGGAGTACTGAGGCGGTCATATGTGCCGGAATCCTTATTTACGAAGACACCGACGGCAATTGCAGCTGCAGCAGCAGTGCATATTGCGACACGTCGCCACCACAGTATTACTGCCCTTTTCCTGGCCGTAATCCTGTCAAGACCCTCTGCCACTCCTTCCCAGATTCCGGCCGGAACATCTTCCTGTCCCTTGTCCAGAACTGCTCTTAGCATAAGGTCGGACTCTTCAATATGTCTTTCTTCGTCAAGCATTGTCTGTTTCTTCAATCTTTTTCTGGAGCCAGATGCGCGCCCTGCTGAGTTGCGTCCTGGAAGTGGTCTCGGTTATTCCGAGCATTTCAGCTATCTCCCTGTGTGAATATCCTTCAACTGCATAGAGGTTGAACACTGTTCTGAATCCCGTAGGAAGACTCGTTATCAGTTTCATAAGTTCCTTGTAACCGAGATTCTGAATCGGGGTATATGTGTCGGCTTTCATGCCTCTTACTGCATCAAGCTCATCGCTCATCTTCAATGCATCCTTCTTTCGCAGCGCCATGAGAGCGGTAGTGATGAAAATCCTCCGGGCCCATCCTTCAAATGATCCGTCACCCTTGTAGGTGCTCAATTTGGTAAAGAGTGTTATGAAACCATCCTGCAGGATGTCTTCCGCCAGTGACCTGTCGCTGACATACCTCAAACATACGGGGAACATGCGTGGGGCCAGAAGATCATAAAGAACCTTCTGGGAAGCACGGTCTCCTTTTTTGCAGGACTTAATCAGTTGTAGGTCAAAGACTTCTGTCACGTTGTGCTTGGTCAGGCCCTGAAGTTGGATGTTCTTTCCATGCGCCGTAAAAGATGCAAAACGGGCCTATTGTGTTGCATTTGTGGCACATTTTTCCCAAAGTTGTGCATTTTTCCCGAATTTGAGTGTTATTTTTGTATGTTTTCTGCATCTTTTTGCGGTTAGACGATATGAATATGAACAGATTGTTTAAGATAATATTATCAGCAGCCATGCTGCTGGCGGTCTTGCCTTCTCATGCGCAATATTCGCAGCGTGAGCGTGGAGCCGGAACTATGATTGTGTCAGCTGTCGGGCATTATAACAATGGTGAGTATGATGCTGCCATGAATATCCTGAAGCCTCTTACGGAATCAATGCCTGAGAATGATGCGGCATGGTATTATCTGGGTCTTTCATATTATGCGAAACGAGATCTTGAGATGGCGGAGCATTGCCTGAGGAAGGCTTCTGAGATCGATAGGAAAAACTTCTGGTACCGTTACCGTCTGGCAGGATTGTACGCCGTGACTTCGCGCCCGGGACAGACAGTGGAGATATATGAGGGACTGCTCAATGATTTTCCTAAGAAAAGCGATCTTTATTATGATCTTGTGGAACTCTATGCAACTCAGGGACAGAATGAGAAAGCTTTGGAGACTTTGACTGAAATAGAGACGGTCTTCGGTATGACAGAAGCTATAGCAATGTTCAGATTCAATCTGCTTATGCGTATGAACCGTCAGAAGGAAGCATATAAGTCTCTTGAGGACTATAATAGCAGATATTCTTCTCCTTATGTGCTTGTCACCCTTGCAGAACACGAGCTTTCCACATATAACGATTCTACGGCACTGGCTTATTATAATGAGGCTCTGGAACTTGCTCCGGACTATTCTCCGGCACTCTTGGGAAAGGCGGAAACATACAGAATGACTAGAAAATATGAGAATTATTTCTCGGTGCTTGACAAGTTTGTGACAAATCCCGCAGACAGGCCTCAGGCAAAGACAGATTATCTGATGGCTGTGGTTCAGAAGTCGGATCCTAATTTCTTGAGGTCTTTTGCACCTCAGATGGACAGTATAGTTATCAGGACTCTGGATACTCACCCTCTTGATAGCGGGGTATTGAGGGTGGCTGGCACCTATTATCTTGCTACAGGACGCAGGGAACTTGCAGAAACCCATTTCCGTACCAATGCCGTAACTCATCCTTCAAGCCTTACGGCAAGCATAGAATTGGTTGAGTATCTTATGTATGCTGAAGAATGGGAAGACCTTTCATCCGAGGGTCGCAAGGCATATATGCGTTTCCCTAAGGAGCCTGCATTCCTGGAGATGGCAGTGGTGGGCGATTATAACCGGAAGGATTATGACAGTGTGCTGGAGGCTTGCCGGACCGTTCTGAGAGACGCTCCTGCAGATAGCGCAAGGACATTGAGGGCATGGTCCACCATAGGCGATGTGCATTCTTCCCGCAATGAAATGAAGAAGGCATATTCCGCATATGATAATGCCCTGAAAATTAACCCCGGATATGTTTATGTGCTAAATAATTATGCATATTTCCTGAGCATGGAAGGAAAGAAGAGCAAGCTTAAGAAAGCATATAAGATGAGTAAGATGACTATTGAGGCGGAGCCTGATAATGCTACATATCTGGACACCTTCGGATGGATACTCTTCCTGCAGGGGAAGCCGGAAGAGGCAAAACCTCATTTCAAGAGGGCAATGCTTTACGGAGGCAAGGATAGTGTTGTCATAATGGATCATTATGCCGAGGTGCTTTACGCTCTTGGAGAATATGACAGGGCTTTTGTTTATTGGACTAATGCTCTTCAGAAGAACAACGGCGAGGTTCCGGATCTTGAGGGGAAGGTCAAGGATAGGAAGAAGGCAATCAGAAAATAACAGACAGAAGATGAACCGTTACCTGAAATTGACCTGTGTTGTTATGCTGCTGTTCATTATGGCGGCAGGAGCCGGCGCGCAGGATATCAGCAGGCAAAAGGCACGAAGGGAAAAACTGGAGAGAGAGATAGCCATCATCGATAACCAGTTGGCCCAGAATGCCTCCAAAAGCAATGCAATGCTTTCCAATCTCTCGCTTATACGCAAGAAGATATCTAACAGAAAGGAACTGGTAGCCCAGAGTGACCGCGCTATCAAGAATTATTCAGACCGCATTTATCGCGCGCAGAAGAAAATCAACGGAATGCAGGCTCGGGTGGACACCCTTACGGCTCATTACTCGCGTCTGGTGTTGAGTGCATACAAGAATAGGGATGCCCGTGTCTGGTATATGTATATGCTTGCCAGCGAGAATCTTGGCCAGGCGTTCCGCAGATATTCCTATTTCAGGAATTTATCTTCTCAGATGAATGATGAGGCTAAGACGATAAGGCTTGCTCAGGTCGAACTTACTGCTCAGAGAGACTCTCTCTCTGTTTTGAAGAAGGAAGCTGAGGCAGTGAAGAAGGGTAGAGTGTTGGAACTCGACAGACTCAAGAAGGAAGAAAAGGAAGCTGATTCGGTAGTGAAGAAACTGAAAAGCAACAGGAAGACCTATCAGAGGAAGCTGAATGAGAAAAAGAAGGAAGTGCTTGCACTTAATCGAGAAATAGAAAGGATTGTAGCAGCTGCCATTAAGGGCGGGAAATCTGCTTCGAAGGGAGGAAAGAAAACAGAAATCGACCAGAAGCTGGCAGCTGAATTTGCCAAGAACAAGGGTAGACTGCCATGGCCTGCAGACGGGCCTGTGGTGGGACGTTTCGGAAAACATTTCCATCCGGTATATAAAAATCTTGAACTGCCGCCAAATAACGGAGTGGACATAGCTCTCGGCAAGGATACACCGGTGAATGCAGTATTCGATGGTATAGTCAGCCAGGTGCTGGTCATGCCGGGATACAATCAGTGTGTGCTTGTGCAGCATGGAAACTATTTTACATTCTATTGCAAACTTAAGTCGGTGGAAGTCAAGACGGGAGACAAGGTCAGGACCGGTCAGTCCATAGGACGTGTGGATACCATCAATGAAGACACACAACTTCATTTTGAAGTATGGCAGGGAACGAAACCTCAGAACCCGGAAGTGTGGCTAAAATAATAATGACATGAAGAAGACGGTATTTCTGACAGGCGCAACAGGAAATATGGGGTGGGCCGGGTTTCAGGAACTATATAAGCGAAAAGACAGGTTTGACATAAGGATACTCGCTCGCGAAAGCAGGAAGAACAGAAAACTGCTTGCACCGTATTTGGGAGACCCTTCGGTGACTGTGGTCTGGGGCGATCTGACGAATTATGATGATGTTCTGGCTGGAGTTGCCGGTTCTGATTATGTACTTCATGTGGGCGGCATGGTATCTCCTGCGGCGGATTATTATCCTGAGAAGACTCTCAAGGTGAATGTTTCTGCAGCGGAAAATGTCGTGAGGGCTATCCTTGATCAACCGGATGCTTCAGAAATCAAGGCTGTTTATATAGGCTCGGTCGCTCAGTACGGAGACAGGAATCCTCCATGTCATTGGGGTGATGCTTCGGAACCACAGATTCCTGCCAAGTTCGATATGTATGCGCTTTCAAAGATCCGTTCGGAGGAGATTTTCGCTTCGGCCGGACTTTCGCACTGGGTGTCGTTGAGGCAGAGCGGTATTCTTTATCCTGGGATTTTGAGCGTGGTGAACCCTACCGCTTTCCATGTTCCTATGGGCGGAGTTCTGGAGTGGGCGACCATTGAGGATTCCGGACGTCTTCTGGCTCAGGTCTGTGAGGACTGGGTGCCGGACAGCTTCTGGAACAGGGCATACAACATCAGCAGCGGATGGCAGTACCGCATGACCAACTACGAGTTCATGACCCGCATGCTGGGGGCGCTCGGTCTGCCGTCTCCCGAGAAGGTGTTCGAGCCGCAGTGGTTTGCTCTGAAGAACTTCCACGGAATGTGGTACACCGATAGTGATGTGCTTGAGGATATGCTGCACTTCAGAGCAGGCACTCCGGTGGATGAGTATTTTGCCACCATGAAGTCCAAGCTCCCGTGGTTCTATTCCCTGGCCTTTCTTGCTCCGGCATGGGCGGTAAAGATGTTCATGAAACCGTATGCATTCGAGAAAGGAATGGGAACGCAGTGGTGGGTGGAAAACGATCCGGAGAAGTTTAAGGCATATTACGGCTCCCGCGAAGCATATGATGCAATACGTTCATGGGACGATATCTGTCCGGCTCATATGGAAAAGAATATATGAAGTTAAGGATTCTTGATATATTGGAAGAGACCACGGCTGACGGCCCGGGATTCCGCACGTCCATTTATTGTGCCGGATGCGCACACCATTGCCCCGGCTGCCATAACCCACAGTCATGGGACTTTGCCGGTGGCAGGGAAGTATCCGTCGAAGAACTTCTGGAGGTGGTCAAGGCTGATGAGTTTGCCAATGTGACTTTCTCCGGCGGAGATCCCCTTTATCAGGTGGAGGCCTTCACCGAACTGGCCCGACGCATAAAGGAGGAAACCGGCAAGACCATATGGTGCTATACCGGTTTCACTTATGAGGAAATCCTTGCAGACGAACGTCTAAGCATGATCCTTCCTTATCTTGATGCGATTGTGGACGGTCCTTTTATGGCTGACCTCCGCGATCCAGACCTTCCGTTCCGCGGCAGCTCCAATCAGCGGATCATCCATCTTAAATAATTATTCGTGCACCACGCGGTCACGTAGCTCGGCGAGTTTTCCGCCATTCCATCGGCTTGTAGTGCCGACGAGATATCCTGTGATTCTCTGCAGCTGATCGATTTTCTCGCTTCCGCAATGAGGGCACTTCTTCAGATTAGGCTTGGCATTTTCGTATCCGCAGTCCATGCAGCGGTTGCGGTTGTGGTTCACCGAGCAGTATCCTATGTCATACCTGTCCATGAGGTCCACTATGTTCATGATAGCCTCCGGATTGTGTGTCGCATCGCCGTCGATTTCCACATAGAAGATATGTCCGCCGCCTGTGAGGGCATGGTAAGGACCTTCGATCTCGGCTTTGTGCTTAGGTGTGCACTTGTAGTATACAGGGACGTGGTTTGAGTTGGTGTAGTAGTCCTTATCTGTTACTCCAGGGATGATGCCGAATTTCTTCTTGTCGCCTCTTGTGAAACGTCCTGCAAGTCCTTCGGCAGGGGTAGCGAGTACGCTATAGTTGTGCTTGTAGGTCTCGCAGAACTCGTTTACCTTGCTTCTCATGAAAGTCACGATGCGTAGCCCGAGCTCCTGAGCCTCAGCAGACTCTCCGTGGTGCTTGCCTATAAGGGCTATAAGACACTCTGCAAGTCCGATGAATCCGATTCCGAGTGTTCCGTGATTTATTACGGATTCTATGGTGTCGTTGTCACGGAGTTTCTCGCTATCGAGCCATAATGCACCCATAAGCAGAGGGAATTGCTTCTTTAGAGCAGTCTTCTGGAAATTGAATCTCTCGTTAAGCTGTTTTGCTGCAATCTCCAGAGCCCGGTCCAACTTCGTGAAGAACTCATGGATCCTGTCTTCCTGATTCTGGATTCCCATGCACTCGATGGCAAGTTTAACGATATTGATTGTGGTGAATGACAGGTTGCCTCGTCCGATTGACGTCTTAGGACCGAAACGGTTTTCAAATACTCGTGTGCGGCATCCCATGGTTGCCACTTCCCACTGATATCTCTTAGGGTCGTCTGCCCTCCAGAGTTCGTGATGGTTGAACGGAGCATCAAGGTTCACGAAGTTAGGGAAGAAACGTCTTGCCGACACCTTGCATGCGAACTTGTAAAGGTCGTAGTTGCGGTCCTCAGGGAGATAGCTCACCCCGCGTTTCTTCTTCCAGATCTGGATCGGAAAGATGGCTGTCGAGCCGTTTCCGACACCTTCATATGTCGTGTTGAGAAGTTCACGTATCACGCATCGTCCCTCTGCGGAAGTGTCGGTTCCGTAGTTGATGGAACTGAACACCACCTGGTTTCCTCCACGTGAGTGGATGGAGTTCATGTTATGTACGAAGGCCTCCATCGACTGGTGTACGCGGCTTACAGTCATGTTTATTGCATGCTGAATTACCCTTTCGTCTCCCTGGATTCCCACAAGGTCACGTTTCATATAGTCATCGATGGCCACATCGTAAAGTCTTGAATAATCTTCCCCATTGATCTGTCCGACCTTGTCCAGTTCTTCATGGAAGGTCTTTCTTACGAAAGGTGCCATATAGAAGTCGAAGGCAGGAATGGCCTGACCACCATGCATCTCGTTCTGAACGGTCTCCATGGAGATGCATCCGAGGATGCTGGCTGTCTCGATTCTCTTCGCCGGGCGAGACTCTCCGTGTCCTGCGAAAAATCCATCTTCGAGAATCTTGTCCAGCGGGTGCTGGATGCACGTGAGACTCTTTGTAGGGTAGTAGTCCTTGTCGTGAACGTGGATGTAGTTGTTCTTTACAGCATCCTTCACCTCTTCAGAAAGCATGCATTCATCCACATATGACTTGGTGGACTCCGATGCGAACTTCATCATCATGCCGGCAGGAGTGTCAGCATTCATATTGGCATTTTCACGTGTAATTTCAGTAGCCTGTGCGTCTATGATCTCCTGAAAAATCTCACGCGATTTTGCCTTGCGGGCAAGGTTTCGCTGGTTGCGGTACGCGATATATTTCTTGGCCACCTCCTTGCGTGGACTGTTCATGAGCTCGAGCTCCACCTGGTCCTGGATGCTTTCCACGCTCATACCTTCCACATCAATCTTTGATATGGTGGCTGCGATTTCGGCTGCGAGCACGATGTCTTCTCCCTGTTCGGTAACATACATAGCCTTTAGAATCGCATCAACAATCTTTCTTTTGTCAAATATAACGACACGTCCGTCGCGTTTTACCACATGCTTTACCATAGAGTTGTCGGTTTTATTCCGCGTTCTTCATGAAGGCGCGGTAGATACGTTTATTTAATCGGATTGTTTAAAGTCGTAATGTCAGGCAGGCCTGAACATCTCATCGGACATGTTTGGAGTGTCCTTAATGGCAAAGATAATCCAAATGTCACACTAATCCTCGGGAACGATAATAAAAAGTTATTAACAATATGAGAAAACGCCTGTTATCATATTGATTAACAGGCGTTTAAATATAGGGTTAGTTTAGAAAATGTCAAAATTGGCTAACATTTTTGTTTTGTTAGCCTACTAGCCATACCAGCACATGACGGTCGAAAATCATATATTCCAGCTCGAACTCCTCTTCATGCTCATCCTTGTGGATGAAGGTGGCTTCAAGTTCACCTTCTTTCCTTACATTGAACTTCTCCACTTCAATCTGTTCTGCAAAATCAACCCTGTTCTGGGACATTCTCTTGAAAATAGCCTCCTTGGCGCACCAGTAGATTGCGAGCTGCTCGTTCTTTTTGTCGTCATCGAGGTCATCTATCTCATCTTCAGAAAGTGCTTTCTTTTCAACGACCGAGAAATCCCTGTCAAGAGACTCGATGTCAATACCCACCTCTTCTTCGTCGTGGATGATGATAGCTACATAATTATCAGTATGAGTAATGCTTATGTTTGTGGCGCAGTTTTCAAGATAAGGCTGGCCGTTGTCATGATGGTTGAGGTACATCTTATCTTCGAACACCTCGTTGATGAGGGCTCTTACAGCAAGCTTCTGCCTTCTCTGGCTTTCGCTGCGGAAAAGCGAGATCTCCTCAAGTTCATCGCTCGGTACGGAGGTCAGATTAAGAAGTTCCTCCTCTGTTTCGGTCACCTGCCATACTGCGATTTCCGCTTTGTTCTCAAGTTTTTTTCTTAGATATAGTGCCATGTCTTAATAATGTTCTATGAAAAGGTGGAACTCGGGGTGCCTATATACGACAGACCTGTGCGTGCCGACCAGGCACACACGGAAAAACTCTCCTGACTCTCGTCAGAAGCATTGCCCATAATCATGTATATGTTGCGGGACAACGGATCGTCAGACATTTGATCCGCAGAGATTTTTTGATCTGTAACTATAGGACTGGGAGGTTCCACTGTCTTATCTTTTAATGTTTTAGGCCTTCGCCTTGAATTTCAGCCGCAAAGATACTAAATGTTTTGATATCTGAAAATTTTTCCGTCCCCTATACTTCAAACCTGTGACATGTAATTGTATTAGCTGGCCATGGTACTTATCCGTCATCTATTATTTATCCTTTAACTTACCCCTTATGCGACTTTTGGCGCAAATCCGCCTAAGGTGTACTGGAAATCTTACAGAATGGGCGTTTTTGATGACCCCTTATGCGACTTTTGGCCATTTCAGGCCCAAGGTGTCATTAAGTTTATCGAGATGCAATGAACCAGACACTTTATGGTGTAAAATAGTATGCCGTTACCTAATATTTAGTATATTTGCCGAGATTTGATAAAAATAACTAACACATTATAGATTTATTATGGAATTTTTGACAAATGACAAGCTTGTGATCGTAGGTGCCGGTGGCGCTATCGGATCCAACATGGCTCAGACAGCTCTCATGCTCGGCCTTACTCCAAACATCTGCCTTTATGATATCTATGGCCCAGGTGTAAACGGTGTTGCAGAGGAGCTTTATCACTGCGCATTCGAGGGTGCAAACATCACATGGACAACTGATCCTGAGGTAGCTTTCACAGGCGCAAAGTATATCATCTCATCAGGCGGCGCTCCTCGTAAGGAGG
>JAEIGA010004558.1_pt1 | contig 21414 bp, 19 predicted proteins | sample 9270691 | NCBI WGS metagenome assembly JAEIGA01 (sample SAMN17057246, study PRJNA624740) | gut metagenome | biome: biome; isolation source: fecal sample | host: Bos grunniens | place: China: Xizang | collected 2019 | reverse complement strand
CTCGGTATAGCTGCTCGGTGAAGATGGCGCGCACAATTTGGTGCGAGAAGGTCATCTTCGAGAGCGAGAGTTTGCTATTGGCGCGCTGATAGACAGCATCCGAGAAACCATAAGGACCACCAATAACAAATACCAAGCGCTTAGTGCCCGCCGACATGCGCTTCTGCAAGAGGTCGGCAAACTCTATGGAGCGCAACTCGAGGCCGTGCTCGTCTAAGAGCATAAGGTGGTCGGAGTCGGTAACAAGGCGTAGGATTGCCTCGCCCTCCATGCGCTTCTGCTCTGCAGCCGAAAGGTTCTTCGTATTACGTACATCGGCAAGAGTGGTGATCGCGAATTTAACATAGTGGTTTAGGCGCTTGGTGTACATCGTAACCAGCGCCTCTACCTCCTTCATATCTGTCTTGCCGACAACAATCAACTCTATATTCATACTCGCGCAATTAGGCGTTGTGGCGTAGGTCGAAGAACTTGACAACCTTGCGGCTCATAGGAGGTGTCTGTATGCGTGAGATAAGTTCCACAGACTCGAACTGTATGTCGGGAGCCACGCGCACCTTAGAGCGGAAGATATCCTTAATCTGCTTAACGAAGGCGTCGGAGTGGTTGTTGCTGCCGATGCGTATCTGAATCTGGTCGGTGCCCAACGAGTTGGTAAATACCTCGACGATGTAGTTCTCCACCTCGGGGATGTTATCGAGGATGTCGAAGAGGATGGGTGGATAGATTGTCGTACCCTTGAACTTAATCATCTGGTTCTTACGTCCGATAACCGAACTTAGGCGTGCGCTATTTCTGCCACACGAGCAGGGTTCGCTCATGCGGATACATATGTCGCCTGTCTTGAAGCGCAACAAGGGCATAGCCTCGACACCAAGTGTAGTGATGGTAACCTCACCGGGCTCGCCATCGGCTACGGGCTGGTTGTTCTCGTCGAGGAGCTCGACGATAATCAAGTCACCAGGGATATGGCCACCGCGGTGTGCCACACACTCGGTAAACGATGTCTGCATCTCGGTTGAGGCGTATGTAGAGAATAGCTCCAACGAGGGCCACTTCTCGTGAATCTTCGAGCCGAGCGTTGTGAGCTCGCCATCGGGGGTGCGTAGAGCCTCGCCGATGCAGATTGCACTCTTGAGGTTGGAGTTGTTGTGGTCGATGCCACTCTTCTCGGCAAACTCAATCATCTTCATAAGGAACGAGGGCACAACGATACATGTTGTAGATTTAACACGCTTGATGGTATCCCACTGCAACTCGGGGATGCCGTTACCCACGCGCACGATGCCCGAGCCCAACTGGCGAGCACCGAGGAAGTAGGCCAAGCCCGCCATGAAGCGACGGTCGATGGTGGTCATAAGCTGTATTACATCCTCCTTGGTGCAGCCCGTCATGGTGAATGACGATGCCTCGTTGTAGGCAAGGCGCTGTAGGTCGTTCTCTGTGAGTGCGAATGTCACAGGCTCACCAAGTGTGCCAGAGGTTGTGACATAGTCGATAACCTCAACTGGGTCAACGCACAAGAAGTCAGCATTATGCGACTGCAAATCCTGCTTCGATGTTGTGGGGAGCTGTGCGAGGTCCTCGATGCACTTTATCGCGGCGATGTCGATATTGTTGCTCTCGAACATGCGACGATAGAAGGCCGAGTGCTCCTGTAAATATGCAAGTGCCTCGCGTAGTCGTGCCTCCTGGAATGCCTTTATCTCCTCGGGAGTCTTGTAGTGAAGTGTTGTGTCCTTGATCATATGTGTATTATTTTTTTATTTTTCGCTCTATTCTACCTCTCTCGTGCGCATGAGGTATCTCCAACTCCAAGGCACGACGCCAGTAGGTCGCGGCCTTTGCTCTGTCTCCCATTGCCGACATATAGTCGCCCAGGAGTTCGTGCGTAAGGTATAGGTTGGGGTTTAGTGTCTCAAACTCTCTGAGTAGCTCACCCTTCATGGGTTGGCGCTCCTTAGTGTGGTGGCGCAATATGTCGCATAGCTCCCTATAACGGGTTATGCGTGGGTAAATATCCCTCATCGCCACATCATCGACTGCGATGGTTAGCTCTTCGAGGGAGTAGCTTGCCTTGTTGCCTAGTTCGTCGCTAAAGACCTTGCCAAGGTCGTAGCATACAAACTCGCCGAGCTGCCACGGTGTGGTAGATACCCATAGGCGTAGCTTCGTGGGCTCGAAGACAACGCTGTGGAAGGCGATAAGCTGATTGAGTGCCTTCTCGTTGCCCAGACCAATCTCGCAATCACCCTTGCCACGTGTGTCGCGCAGAATGTTGATAGCACTCTCCACATCTATTTGAGTGTGGCGCTCGATAAGCTCCTTTAGGCGCTCATAGCGGTAGGGACTATCTGAGGTGGCGATATTCTCGAGGTTGTGCTTATCGTTGCTCAATGCCTCGGATTGTGCATGGTTGGTGCAGAGTATCTTGCTATCCTCGGTGCGATATATCGCTGTGCGCTTTGGCGTCTTCTCTATGATTGCTGCCAAACCATCCTTTGCTGAGGCGACAAGCATAGACTCCGACACGAAGCTCTTAAACTTCTGGACTATGGCATAGGCCTCATCTATGGTCGTTGCGTACTGCAATATGTGGCGCGCAATTAGCGATATGGGCATCGCCGAGGAGGTGGGTATAGTGCCCTTCAGGGCGTTAAGTGTGATGCTCAGACCATGCTCGTTCATGCCCGATACCACGCCCATCATGCCTGGCCACGATAGCGACACGAAGCGGTAGCCCGAGGTAGGCTCTACAAAGAGCACGATCTTGTTCTTGGCAAAGTCGTCGCCCATGTAGAAGTCGAAGTTACGGGCTACGATGAGCTCTCCCGTAGCACTACTCTTTCCCCATGCCGCAAAACTTGTGCAGCCCACAAGCATATAGTCCTGCATGGCGTGGCCGATGTCGTGCGCAGCATGATAGTTGAGTTGGCGCACGTAGTTCGAACCATATATTTTGTATTCGTCACTCGCCGAGCGAGACATGGCGTATATCTCGTTGCGATACTCCTCGGGGATATGGCGTGCCATATTGCGGTTGAAGAGTATAATAACCTTATGTAGGAACTCCACCCAGCGGCGCGAGGGTATCATCTCGTGGATGCGGTTGTGGAACGTATCCTCCTGATGCTTAAGCAGGTCGCCACAGAGCGCTCCGTAGGTTGCGCCACGCTCGATGGCGTCACCCTTGATGTGTGCCTCCCACAACCCATAGCAGTTTTTGCGGAGGGTACTATCGCTACGCTTGACTATTGCATCAAGGTCGATGTTCTCCTTTGGTTCGAGGAAGTCTGCTCGGAGGTAGAGCACGACGAAGATAGCGACAATAGCCACTATCAACACCATAAGTGCACCAAACGTCCAAGCGAGAACCGTCCAAACCATCGCGTGAGAGATTAGGCGTTACCGATCTTCTTTGCCAAGTACTCCTCACCAAGAATCTCCGAGCAGGTAACAGCCGAAGAGATTGTTGCGCCAAGGCAACCGTGAATGTTGAGGCTCTGTCCCGTAATCAAGAGGTTAGATATCTTTGTGCGTGCGAAGACGAGTGATGCCAAGGGGTTACGGCAATCCTTAACCAAGCCATAGGCACTACCCTCGGGTGTTGAGGTGTAGTCACGGTAGGTGAGAGGAGATGCTGTGTGTATCATCTCGATGTTGCCCTTGAGGTTGGGATTAAACTGCGACACGAAGTCTATAACGGCGTTACCAAACTGCTCCTTGAAAAGTTTGTACTCCTCGCCACGGCGACCCACTGTGGTATCTGCCCAGCGTGCGCACTGCTCAAATGGCATGGGGACAAGTAGACTGATAACATCGGTATATTCGTTGCGTGAGTTGGGTTGCATGCACATCAATACGCCAGGAATGTTTACTCCCTTGTACATGCCGTCCAAGCCCCAAACATCGTCGATGTTGAAGTAGAAGTGGTTGTGGTTTTCGTACTTCACGGTGTTGGGCTTCATAAGGAGGTATGTTGTGAAGATACCGTAGGTATTAGCCAACGAGTTCATACGAGTAAAGAATGCCTTCTTGTAGATGGTGTTGTTCTCCAGAATCGAGAAGGTTGTTGAGGGGTGGATAGATGAGATAATCTTATCGCCATAGACTCTCTCGCCCGATGTCAACTCAACATACTCCGCTTTATCACCCTCGAGGTGAATCTTCGATACGCGGGCGTTGAGGCGTACCTCGCCACCATTACGCTCAATCTGGCGCGCCATGAGGTCGGCAAGCTGCTGCGAGCCATCCTCAAAGGCGTAGGCACCCTGGATGTATGAGTGTGTGATAACGCCATACTCATACATAGATGTTGTAAACCTATCACCTGCATAGAGACCCGTATTACCGGCCATTACATTACGCAAGCGGTCGTTGGCGATAGCCTTCTCAATCTCGCTATATGCTGAAACCGAGGTATAGTCCTTGCCTCCACGGTTGTAGAGCTTACCTCCGCGCAACACCTCGGGAGCAATCATATCGCCGATGTTCTGCATCTTGCCCACGATAGCCTCGATTCCCTTGCGATCCTCGGGGAAGCGTGCTGCAAGGGTGTCAATGAAACGCTCACTACCTGTAGCGTGGCTATATACCTCGCCATCCGAGAAATGGAAATAGTCGAAGCCATCCTCGCTCAACTTACGTAGACGTAGGTCGTCGGTGATGCCGAAATATTTGAAATATTGGTGCATGATCTCTCCCTCGCCCATACTGCCGATATAGTGCATGCCGGTATCGAGTGTACGACCATGACGCTTAAACGATTGCAAACAGCCTCCAATGACGCTGTGCTGCTCAAGAACGCATACGTTTAAGCCCTCCTTGCTAAGTATAATACCGCTAGTAAGACCTCCGATGCCTCCACCAATAATTATAACATCATACTTTTTCATTATCTCGTGTTTTTAATATATACAGCGTTTCAGAACTATATTTCCAGTATTTGCTAATCTCAATATCCATGTTGTGTGCCGTGGCAAACTCCCTCATCCACTCCTCGCTCACGAAGCATAGCTCGGTGGTCGTCTTGTTGAACTTCAGAAGCTTCGTGCTCCATAACTCGGTGAACTCTATGAGGCTGTGCTCGTTGCGGTGCGAAGTGTTGCCGTCGCGTACCACGATGCAGCCCCCATCGTTGAGGCTCTCGATAGCGCGCTCCAAGGTGCAACGTTGATGCTCTTGACTTACGTAGTGTAGACTGTCGCTAAAGAGTATGTAGTCTGACTTGGGGAACTCCAACGTGCACATATCGCCACAGATAAAGTTTACACCCGTGCGGCGACCGAGGAAGGAGTTGCGTGCACTCTCAATCTTTGCCTCGTCGTAGTCCACGGCATATATCTTACGCTCGGGGGCGAGTATGCTAAGCATGAAGTCCATCTGTGCATTGCCTGCGCCTACATCGGTGATTGTAGCATCGCGGGGAATGAGCCTGTCGTAGACATCGTAGTAGCCATCCATGCGGCACTTTATTCGCATATACCACTCCATGATAGGACCCTTGTATATGTAGTTGCGTATGAGCAACGACCTAAAGTAGGGGTTGTGTGTGCGGCTAAACTCGTCACACATAGCGAGGTACTCCTTAGCGAAGTAGCGGCGGAGGCTCTTAGTCTGCTCCTGGTATGTAGCACCATAGGTGGTGTCGCCATGCTTGATGCGGGGCATGATGCGTGTCGCCATGATGCCGCAGTTGATATAGAAGCCCTGGTTCTTTGCCGAGAGGTGTCCTGCGCCATAGATTACTATAGGCAGAATATCAACCTTGAGCAGCTGTGCAAGGTAGAAGGCGCCCTTGTGGAAGCGCTGTATAGAGCAGTCCGCAGAGCGTGTACCCTCGGGGAATACGACAACAGAGTAGCCCTCCGAAACGCGCTCCTTGACCTTCTCGGCCAGTGCCTCATAACCATCGGCAGCGTGGTGGAAGTCGGCATACTTAACAACCCATCCGAAGAAGGGTGAATTCCACACCCAGCTATTTGTCACCATGACAACCTTAGGTGTTGTCGAGAGCAACAAGAGAATGTCGGCAAACGACTGGTGGTTAGCGATGATAACTGCGGGCTTCTCGAAACGCTCGTTCGCTGTGTTCTGGCGAATGGTTTTGATGCCAATTATTGTGGCAAGGAAGATGCGCGTAAAGAGGTATATGAACTTGTGGAATGCCAGCTTCTTCGTGCGACGCTTTATGGGCGTAATAATCAGCACGAGGGCATATAAATTCATCAGGATACAGCCTACAAGGAAGTAGATGAAGGTGTATGCCGTGTTGAGCATTACGCCAAGGGTGTAGGGTAGCTTGCCCTTCGAGGTATGGTTCGTAACGAGCATACGGAAGAGCAGCGGCTGTATGGTGTAGGATACAAGTACCACGATGCTAAGTCCAAGCACCGAGATAAGGGCGATAGACTTGAGTGCGGGGTGCTCGGCGAAGATCAATACACCCATGCCCACAATTGCTGTGAAGGCGGAGAAGAAAATCGCCGTCTTGTGTGCTCCAAGCACGCGCTTACCACTCTTGTACTCCTCCAGCAGACCATCCATGATAAAGATGCTGAAGTCGTCGCCAATACCGAATATGAAGGTGGCAAGGATGATGTTTACGATGTTGAACTTGATGTCGAAGAGCGCCATCATACCCAAGATAAGCACCCAGCTAATCGCCATGGGTAGGAACGTTAGTAGCGTGAGCTCGATGCGGCCGTAGGATATGAACAACGCCACAAAGACAATCAGCGATGATACCAGCAGTATGTAGTTAAAATCGTTGCTCGTAGACTCAACCATCTTTGCGGAGAAGTAACTGCGGTCTATAATCGTAGTATTGGGAAGTTTGTCAATCTCGGCGTAGAGAGCATTTTTGCACTCCTCGGGCACCACAATGCGGCACATGAGCGACGAGAAATCGTCGTTGTGCGACACCCACTCCGCAACGACGGGTATTGCTCCTATCTCCTCGGCGGTGTAACCACATGGGGTGTACTCCCTCGAGATAAGCTCCTCGAAGCGCGCAAATGCTCCAGCTCTGAAGCCCTTAGCCGTTGCTGCCTCCTCAAGTGCAGAGAGGGTCTCGGCGCGGTGCTCCGCCCAGAAGGCCTCCCAGCGCTCTATGCGTCGTGCCTGCTCCTCGGCGGGAACGATAAATTTCGAGATAGTGACAACCTCGCTTACTTTGCCCTCGGTGTGGCGCTCTGTGAGAAGAGCGTCGAGTGCTGCATACTCCTCGGTTGTGGCATTGAGACTCTCGCCACCCGTAACGATATAGACATCGTTACTCTGGTCGCCTAATATCTCCATCGAGCGAGCCTCGCCCTTTACGATATGATCGGGTACATAGTTGATATTCGACATATCCTCGTCGAACTCAACCTTATCATAGAAGAAGAGGGCACCGATGCTAAGTAAGAGTATGGGGAGCACAATCCACTTGTTGCCCTCATAGCGGTAACCTACGGCTGCCTCGATTTTGTCAAGGAGTGGACTACGCTTTGTAGAGTCGAAGCCGCGCAAGAAGTGGGGCAGGAAGACAAGGCTAAATAGGGTCGTGCCGATAAGTGAGAACACGGCGAAGAGACCCATATCCTGAAGTAGGGGTGATGAGGTGAAGATAAGTGCTGCAAAGGCACCTATCGTAGTGAAGCAACCGATGGTCAGGGGACCTGTAAGCTCCTTGAGTATCTCCTTGGGTGATGAGCAGCTGTTGAGGTGCGACACAATATGTATCGAGTAGCTCAACGATATGCCCAACACCACAGTGCCAGCACCTATGGCGATAGTGGAGATCTCGCCCTGAATAGCCCACACACACGCCAGAGCGAAGAGCGCTCCAAAGAGTGGGGGGATGATGATAAGGGGTATAGAGCGGCGATTCTTGAACGAGAGGAAGATGACTACCAATATGACAACCAGTGCAATACCGCCAGTGATTGCAGAGTCCCTCTTAATCTGTCGAGCGTTGTAAACCGCAACGATGGGGCCGCCGATGACATCCAACGTAACACCATCCATCTCTGCGTACTTCTCGGCATGCTCCAGACCACTAACGAGGGCATTGTTTTGGCCGGTGTCGCCCATGCCATTTGCGGGCTGTATGAAGATGAGCATTGTCGAGAGGTCGTCGGTAAAGAGTCTACCCTCGTATATCTGATACTCCATGTCGGGGGCAAAGGCCTCGAACTCCTGGAGTAGGGGTGTGCCAATGTTGATGGGGTCCTGCATAACAACGTCGCCCACAATCATTCCCGAGGGCGAGGTAAGCATGTCGTAGACGTTGTCTACAGAGGCACCGATACTCTCCTTGTTGAGGTTGGCCTCGAGTGCGACGTAGTCCTCCTCATCGAGGAAGATGGGGAGATTGTCGTAGACGAAGTCGGTGCAAGCGCTAATAGTGTCTTCGTCGGCATACGCCGTAACAGAGCTTATAAGTCCCGACTCCACCATGGCGGAAATCTTCTCTTCGAAGCGCTCGGCAGATGCAATCATAGCATCGGGGTCGGTGCCGTTTACCATCACGACAATCTTATCCTTGACCGCAACATTTGCAAATGCGGCGCTCTTCTTGTCGTTGTCGTTGCCGAAGAAGTTGGTGATATTCTCCTGGAACGACATCTGCGACGCCATGACACCACAGAGGGCAACCATAGCAACGAGCACGACATAGAATGTCACTCTATGTCGCTCAAACCACTCGTATATATGTATAAAAAGCCTACTCATGATTGTGTCTATATTTGCGCATAATAAAATATGCAGTGATGAAGCCTATAATAGCGAGTATTGCTCCAAGTATCACACTGCCAATGACATACTGGTTGATACTCTGGAGTGCCGACTGGTGTGATACGTTCTCGAGCGTAGCGTAGTTCTCTATGCCGAGAACCTGGGCGCCAAACACCATGCTGACATATATAATCACGGGGATGAGTGGCGGAATGCTGATGCCCGTAAATGCTGCCGAAACAATCTTGTTGAGGCGTAGAATCTGTGCTATGACTGCCGCAAGGATGGCCTGGTAGCCCCATACGGGTATGACGCTGCAAAAGACTCCCAGGGCGATGGCGCACGACATGCGTACGTTCGACTCCTTGCTATGGATGACATGCTTCGCCATGAACTTGCGAACGTTCTCTGGCGAGAGCTGCCTGAAGAAGCGCCAGGGGTAGTAGAATAGGAGTGCGTAGAATACCAATATAGTATTAAGGATGCTGATACGTGTGAAGTCCTTGAAGGGACGGAAGTGCGATACACGCTCCTCGACAGGGGGGTAGTATACCTTGATGGGTACATTCTCCACGTTGATGCCACGCCATGCTGCACGCACGATAATCTCTACCTCAAACTCGTAACGTCGAGTGATGAGGCGTATGTTGTGTAGTGGCTTCAATGGGTAGAGTCTGTAGCCCGACTGTGTGTCAGAGAGGCGCTTACCCGTCTCAACCCTATACCAGAAGTTTGAGAACTTGTTGGCAAAGGTATTCTTTGAGGGCATGTTATCTGCCGCGAGGTTGCGCGCACCAACAAGCAGGCTGTTGGGCTCCTCCTCGATGCGGTCTATAAATACGGGGATGTCGTCGGCATAGTGCTGACCATCGGCATCGATGGTTATGGCATACTCGTAGCCCCACTCGTATGCACGCTTTAGTCCGAGCTTAAGTGCGTAGCCCTTACCCTTATTCTTTGCGTAATCAATAACCTTGATGCCCTCGATACCTGCCAATACCTCAGCCGTGTTGTCTGTGCAGCCGTCGTTTACGACGATGACATCCGAGGCGTACTTCTTAACGTCGGCAATGACCGTAGCAATGGTGCCGACATTGTTGTATGTCGGAATAATCACAGCGCACTTTAGGGCCTCAAGTCTCTCGCGGGGTGTAAGCTTCGCACTCTCCATTATCGTATCTCGGCGCGTAGTTTAAGAACTGTCTGCTGGTTGTCGCAACGCTCCACTGTAGCACGAAGCTTAGTGTCGCTAAGCGATATGTTGATAGCTATACGTAGTCCCTCCTCGGGGATGAGCGCAGAGACATACTTGCAATCCTTAATCGAGGCGAACGACACGGGACGAGAGAGAATCTCGCCGAGCGACTCGCGGATGATGGTAAGGGTGCATACGCCAGGCACAACGGGCTGACCGGGGAAGTGACCCTCGTAAATGTGGTGCTCCTTAGCGAGCGTCACAACAACGTTGTGCTCACCCTCGGCGGGTGAGGCGATGCTATCAATGGTGTAAAAGTTACCCTCTAAACGCATAATATCTATTTGAATATCTGACCATCAATGGTCACGTTAAATTGCTTGTTTTTAAATGTGTACATCGTGTAGTCGCCCGATTTCTCAACCATCTTGAGGCGATTTATCGACATATCCTTGCGGTCGAAGATCAGCTCCACCTCCGCAATCTTTACTGCACCCTTGCCACGCTCGGGCTTCAAAACCACGCACCACTCCTTGTCGCTCTTAGTTACCGTGGGCGTAAAACCCTTAGCGATATTGGTCATGTCGCCCTTCATGCAGGCGCCAAGCATGGCGCTGAGCTGCTTAAGCATGGGGTTGGAATTTGCGTTACGCTTTGTTACGTTTGCACCACTCTTCATCTCGAACCACTCCGCCGTGAGCTTGATGTAGTCACCATCGTTGAATGAGAGAAGTATGTTGTTGGGCTCGAGGTAGTAGAAGTTTCCCTCCTTTGTCACAACATCTGCCAATACCGCAACCTCGCGTGTCTGCGTCATCTCGGCATGGATAGATGTTATGCCGCTATTCTTTGCCTTAAGCTCGCGCTCAAACTCCGCGTTGAGGCTCTGTGCTGAGGCACTAAAACCCATCGCAAGTGCCAGCATAGCAAGTAGAATCTTAACTTTCATAGCTTCGAATATTTAGCATTTCGTCGAGTGCTACAAAGCGATATCCGCGCTGTGTACACTCCCTAATGAGCATCTCGAGTAGTTCCTCGGCGCCATCGCACCTGTCGTGCAGGAGGATGATAGCTCCGGGACGTAGCTTCTTTATTATGCCCTTTACGACGCTCTCGCGCGTGGGTCGCTGCATGGTGTCATAGGAGCGTATACTCCAGCCGATAGTGCTCATATTTAACGCTTTAACCGCCTTGCCAATGCCGGGTGTTGTAACGCCAAAGGGGGGTCTAAAGAGTCGTGGGCGGCATCCCGTAGCACTATAAATAGCCTCTGAGCATGCCACAATATCGTGCTCTATCTTTTGCTTATTTCCCATCGGAAACATGGCGTTGTGCGAGTAGGTGTGGTTAGCCACGATATGGCCCTCATCTACTATGCGCGAAGCAAGTGCGGGGTTCTCCTCAACGTTCTTGCCTATAAGGAAGAACGTAGCGCGTATGTTGTGGCGCTTGAGCACGTCGAGAACCTTTGTCGTATTCTTAGCGTTGGGACCATCGTCAAAGGTTAGCGTTATACACTTATCTTTGACCGCACCCTTGCAATATGCCTTAACGTAGATATTACTTCCCACATCTGTTGAAGCCCACACCAAGAAGATGTTGAGAGCGACAAAAATTGCCAAGCAGACGAGAAGTATGATACCTAAGCAAGACATCTTACGACAATAACTGTGGGTGTAGTACCAAAATATTCGTTGTATATAACTACCTCGGGTGTGCCCTCTGCCACGAGCTTTACAGCCTCGGCGAAACACATGGCTGAAGCGGTGGGGAAGAGACCATGCTCCGCATATCCATTATATATAACGCGCGCGTGCTCGGTTGTAGCATATCGCTCCACTACCTCCTCGCGCGTAAGGCTCTCCGCGGGGAATGCCAATGTCGTAACCTCGGCGATAGAGCGTTCGTTACGCTTAGCATCTACAATGGCGAACATTGCGCCCTCGCCACACGCCACCTTGCGGAAGGCGCCCATGCGCTCCATGATGCGGTGCTGTGAGGGAGTCTCCTCGTCGAAGGCACCGAGCAGCATATGCTCGCTGTCGCCATCCTCGGCACGCATCATAACATCGAGGAGTGCATCCTCGAAGCTGTGGCTGCGGTTGACGTAGGTCACGTTGTAGCAGTGGTTATGACCCAAGAGTGCAATCTGACCGCCTACGGTATTGAAGGTACTCTGGATGAAGGGTGTGGGGTTGAGCAGCTGCTCCTTATCGACGATTACGTTGCGCAAGAAGCGCTCGCTATCGGCGAGGCAGCCCCAGCCCGTAGCAGTGATGATGCCGTCGAGGCTTGCGATACCCTCAACGCCACCAAGTGTCTCCATAGCAGTCGTTACAGCACTCTTAATCACGCGGCTCATGCGGCGGCGTAGTCCCGCATCGGGGATAAGCACCTTTATATCGGTTGTTACATCGTGGTTAGTGACCACGCGCTCAATAAAGCACCTCATAGCCTAACGTGTAAAGAGTATTGAACTGCAGTTGCCACCAAAACCAAAGGAGTTGCTAAGCACACACTTAACCTCGGCACCCTCCTCAAAGCGAGTGATGGGCGTAAGGTTGTATGCCGCTATAGGCTCTTTAAAGTTGTGGTTGGCATATCTATATCCATGCTGGATAGCCAAAACAGAGAATACCGTCTCGATGCCTCCAGCTGCGGCAAGCGTATGTCCCGTAAAGCCCTTTGTCGAGCTAAATGGGGGTACGTTCTGACCAAAGAGGCGCACAAAGGCTGCACTTTCGGAGGCGTCATTATTGGGTGTTCCCGTGCCGTGTGCGTTGATGTAGTCCACAGCGCTGGGCTCGATACCCGCCATGGCAACGGCATCGGCCATAGCCATATAGGCACCATTACCCTCTGCCGAAGATGCTGTCTGGTGGTGAGCATCGTTACGGTTGGCGTAGCCTCCCAAGTGGCAGATGTAGTCTGCGGCGTCATCCTCGCGCTGTAGCACGATGTAGCCAGCACCCTCGCCGAGGTTTAGTCCTGCACGTGTCTCATCAAAGGGACGGCAGGGGCTCTCGTCGAGGATCATCAACGACTTGAAGCCGTTGAGCGTAAAGGCACTCAACGCATCGGTGCCACCCACAACAACCATGTCGACAATGTTGTGCTTGAGTAGCTTAGCGCCCGTAATCACAGCATTTGCAGCCGAGGAGCAGGCGGTGCTGAGCGTTGTGGTGTAGCCCTTGATACCGCAGTATTTTGCTATAGCATCGGTGCTTGCCGCGCAGTCGTGCATCCTTACATCGCGCAACCTTCCAGCACGGTCATCCTCGATGAAGCCCTCGAAGAAGTGCTCCGTGAGGTCCATACCTCCAACCGATGTCGAAGAGACAAGACCGATGCGTGTGGGGTTGCTCATGTCGTTGCCCTCGAGTGCTTCGCGCACAGCGAGGATGCCCAATAAAGCGGTACGTGACAGATGCTCGCGTGTTGGAATGCCGAGAAGTTCGTGCAACTCCTCGTTGCTCATGGCGAGTTCACCAACGGGGAGACGGTGGCTTGTTTTGAGGAGTGTAGGGTGTGCCGAAATGCCACTCGCACCCTCGCGTAAGGACGCAAGGTTGCGCTCGACACCCACGCCGAGTGCCGAGACAACACCTACACCTGTCACAACAATACCCATACTCCTACTTGCGGTTCGCGCTGATATACTCGGCAAGTGTCTTTACAGAGTAGAATACGGGTTTTGCCTCAGCAGAGTTTGCGAGCTTAACGCCGTAGTACTTCTCCAAAATAAGGATGATCTCGAGTGCGTCGATAGAGTCGAGACCGAGGCCCTCGCCAAACAATGGCGCCTCTGCATCGATATCTTCGGGTGTGATCTCCTCCAAGTTAAGCTCCTCGATGAGGTGCTCCTTCAACTCCTGAATAAGCTGTTCCATAATGATTTACGCTTTTAATAGTTTTATATTTACTTTCCAATTTTCGTTTAAGTAGTCGCACCAGCCAGCGATAACCACGTCGGCATCGCCACGCTCGATGAGTGCGCGGGCGTACTCCTCCTCCACGCCACAATCCTCGTTGTCGATAAAAAAGGTGTTGTCGCCCTGAATCTTGTGGCGGATGCACATCTCGCCAGCTGCAACATTTGCCAACGTATAGACAAAGGCCGCGGGGGATGCTCCCTCAGCGAGGTGCTGGTTGAGTATCTGCTGGTGTATAACATCGGCATCGAGGCTTGCTGAGCGGTTTGTAAGCACAATGGCACGGCGCGTAGGCTCTACATCTGCCATGTTCTCAATGGCCAAGAGGCGCTCTACGGCAACGTACAACGCTTTGCTCATGTCGCTCATCTTGTAGAACTTCATGTTGCTCTCGCCGAAGCTCTTGAACTCGCCACGGATAAACTCGGCAAAGGGCAACTCCGACTGTGGTAGCTCATACTCGGCTACAACCTTTGCTGCGCGTGTGCGCTCGGGAATAGCGCGTGTGCGTGGCTCCATGTCGAGCACGATAGCGGCATTGCAGCCACCAAAGCCCGAGGCGCTCTTAACGCAGCAGCGACCCTCTATCTTCTGCTCCTCACTCGAAAGGGTTAGCGTGTGAGGTGTGTCCGACGATGTAAAACCCTTAGTACCAAAGATATATCCCGCCTTTAGCTCCTCGGCGCTGAGGATAGCCTCCACAACGCCCGAAGCACCGAGCGTATGACCTATATAGCCCTTGAGGCTATTGAGCGGCTTGTCCGTAAGCTCTGCCCATGCCACAGCCTTGCTCTCCATCTCGTCGTTGTAGCGTGTAGCCGTGCCGTGAGTATTCACGAAGCCTACATCCTCCTTCGCTACACCCGCCTCACGCATGGCGTTTGCAATGGCGTAGTACAAGCCATCACCAGTACGCGAAGGGCCCGATATATGGTTGGCATCGTTTGATATCGCACCACCTGCAAGGCGCACCTTGCCCTCGTCCGAGAGAGCCTCGTCCGTAGTTAGGATAACAGCACCCGCAGCCTCGCCCAAAGTGAGGCCATCGCGCTCAGCATCGTAGGGGCGGCAGGGCTGTGAACTGATAGACTTGAACGATGCGAAGCCCGCGGTGATAAACTCCGAGAGGGCATCGCCACCAGCCACGATGACGTGCTTAGCCTTGCCCGACTGCAACAACTCGCGTGCTACGACAAAGGCCGAGACACCCGAGATGCAGGCGTTAGAGATGACTATGGGGCGGCGTGCAGCACCATAGCGGCGTGCTATAGCCTCCGCAGAAGTATATATATAGGTAGCCTCAGCGATATTCTCGCAGTCTGCGGCTAATAGGTCGATATTTCCCTTAGTTGTAGAGAGTACCAACTGCACGTCGTCGCTCTGGAGCGATATTGCCGAGCCAGCAAGGATGTTATCCAACTGCTCGATAATCATCGACTCGAAGCGTGAGTAACCCTCAACAATGGCCACCTCCGACCTTCCGGCATACATGCCGAAGACCTCCTCATACTTAAGTCCGCACACGCCACGACGCATAGCATCGAGCGTCTCGCGCTTATTGCCAAGGGCTGTACGCAACGATGATGCGCCAAGGTATATATCTACTGCTTTGTTAGCCATCTTTTCTTCCACTCTTCAAAAAAGGTTGGGTTGTTCAAACACATATTTCCGTCGCTATCCACGAACACCTGCACAGAGCTGCCACGTGCCACCAAGGCGCCATCGCACTCGCGGTGGATGATATACTCGAAGCAGAGCTTCGCAGCAGCAGTGTCGATGAGGCGTGTCTCGATGATTGCGACATCGTTCACCGTGAGCGGCGCAACGTACTGCAACTGAAGATCGACGATGGGTGCGGTGTAGCCATAGGCATAGAAATCGAGGTATCCAATGCCAGGGTACTTACGACCGAAGGCCTCGCGGCCATCCTCGAAGTAGCGAACATACTCGCCATGCCACACAACCTGCATAGAGTCCACCTCGCTGAAGCGTACGGTGGTCTTTGTGGTGTTTGTGAGGGCGGGCGTAACGCTTCCTATCTTACGATTTCGCTTCATCCGTATCCAAGAATATCTTCATTTTGCATGTGGCAATCTCAACATCGTTAACCTTGCACACGGCGCGGATAAGCGTGATGTTGAATACCTCCTGTATAACCTCGATGGTAGTGTAGACGGTATCACCTACCTTGGGGTGTACCGAGATAGCGAAGTCGTTAACTGAACCGATATAGCCGATAGGGATAGGGCGGTTGAGAGTGTTGAAGATGTGTCCAACACGTGCGGCTGCCGACTGTGCGATATGCTCGATAAGACCACACTCCGAGAGGGTGTCGTTGTCTACGAATATGTTATCCTCCTTTACGCTAAGGCTTGTTCTTGACACGTTATCCTCGATGCCAAGAAACTCCTCAACCATAACGATAGGAGCACGCTGTGGTATAAGGTCAATGATATTAGCCATTTCTCTTCTTGCAAATCATAATTGAGTGACCGAGACCCAAGCCATCGACAATCTCCTCGACCTCGAGGCCAGCGTTGTTCACGCAGCGCTCCATGTCGTCAGAGTGGTACATCTTGCTGTTACCGTTGGCAAGAGCCGTGAAGTAGATGCTTGTGAGTGTCAAGCAGTAGGCCGCTGTCTCATACTTCTGGCGATCCCAGAATGTCTCCATGATATAGAGGCGTGAGTGCTCGTCCATAGACTCTGCGGCACGACGGCAGATGCTCGTTACCTCCTCCTCAGAGAAGCAGTCGAGGAACTGGCTCATCCAGATAACATCGAATGCGGGAGTGGGGAACTTAACGCTCTCGTCCAAGAGGTTGCAGCCATAGCCGTGGATGCGGTCGGCACCCTCCTTGCCTGCTGTCTGCTGGCGCATCATCTCCAACTGCTGGGGAAGGTCCATGATTGTAACCTCCACATCCTTGTTGTAGCCTACGCACTGCATAGCCCAACGACCTGTGTTGCCACCTACGTCCAACAAACGCTTAACCTTACGCTCGCCGTCGAAGATAATCTTCAACGCCTGGGCGAAAGACTCGTCAGAGTAGAAGTGGTCGAAGCCAAACCAGCTCTTCTGCACCTCAGCAGGGAGGCTTGAGAGACCCTCATAGATTGTGGGCCACTCGCCAAAGACCTTCAAGCCTGAGGGCTTACCCTCCTTGAGCGCATCCTCGAGGTGGAAGAGACCCAAGTAGTTGACATCGTGGTTGAAGTTCATGTTGGCACGCGCCATGGGGTCGTTAAGTAGGAACCATCCCGCCTTAGAGATAGTATATTTGTCATCCTTGGTCTTTACGGTACCAATCGAGAGCGATGCCTCGAGCAACACCTGTGCGGCGTAGTTCGAGAGACCTGTGTGCTCCACGATCTCGGCCTGTGTAACGCCATTGCGGTTGTTTGACAAGTACTCCAAAATGCCAAACTTAACCATCAGGCGAGAGACCTGAAATACCATGGGTGCAAAGGCAATCTCCTGTGCGAGACGCTGCGCCTCGAGAGCTGTCTGATGCTCCTTGCAATAGACCTTTTCAAGCGGTTGTGTGAGCTTCATATATATAAGTTTAAGGTATCTCCTACCAAATTAGTGGCCACCACGTGACCATGTTGTTTCTAATTAATGTTCCAGAAATCGTAGAAGTTAAACCACTGACGTGGGTACTTCCTTACTATTCTATCCAACGATGCGGCGTACTGCGCAACAAGCTGCTCGTGGGTGGGTCGTCCCTCGAATGTCGCCTCCTCGAAGATGAAGCGATAGGTGTAGCTCTTCTCACGCATAGCGTAGTAGAAGATCACAGGAACGCGGCACTTGGCAGCAATCTTAAAGGGACCCGAGGGCAACAAGGCCTCGCTACCGAGAATCTCGGCGCGCAAGACCTGCTCGCGGTTGACAAATCTGTCGCCATTGAAGCATATATACTCGCCATTGTTGAGCGCCACCTTCATCTCGAGCATGGCAGCAATGGCATCCTGATTTACGGCGATGATTTTGAAGTCGTCCTCGCGGCTGGTATTACTCTCCAAGACCTCCTTAATGCGCTGGTGCTCGGCATCGAACATTACGATGTTGATGCGCTTGCCGTAGGTGCCAAAAAATCCAGCACCCGACTCCCAGCAACCCACATGTGCACCAATCATAACTACGCCCTCGCCACTATTGAGAATCTCAAGGAAACGCTCATAGTTGTCGAACTCGTAGCGGTAGCGCTTAGTGAGACCTGCCTGCATCGCCATCTTGTCGACGAGCGTCTGTCCAAAGACGAAGTAGTGGCAGTAGAGCTCCCACACCGAAGCAAGAACACCGAGTTTGCGCCTCTCCCTATTGTACGTCCATATAGCTCGTGTAGCCTTGGGGGCAAAGGGGATAAAGTAGACTACGATGAAGGCCAAGAAGCAGTAAGCACAGCGAATCCCGAGAAGTCGAATGGTGTATGCAAAAAATTGATAGCCAAACTTACCTCCTCGAGACTTGCCACTCCACTGCTTGGTTGGACTACTCGCCATTGATCTTACGGTTCAAGAGCTCGTAAAAATCCTTGAATGTAACGATACCTACGAAGTCGGGACCTGTAAGTGTTACGCCAAAGTGCTGCTCGACCAAAACAACAACGTCAACAAAGTCGAGGCTGTCGAGACCCAATGTATCCTTCAAAGAAGCATCGGGAGTGATAGTTGATGGATCGATCTCAAACTCTTCTGCAAGGACTACAGAAGCCTTCTCAATAATTTCTTCGATTGTCATAGTAGTAAATGATTATCAATTATTTAAACTTTTTTACAATTAGCGATGAGTTGGTGCCACCAAAGCCGAATGAGTTGCTCAAGAATGTGTCAAACTCCATGTCGATACGCTTGGTGGGGATGTTGATGTTTACAGATGCCTCATCGGGCTCCTCGAAGTTGAGGTTTGCGGCGATGAAGTTGTTCTGCATCATGAGCATCGAGTAGACAATCTCGCTGGCACCTGCCATCCACATCTCGTGACCTGTGAACGACTTTGTTGAGGCCACGTAGGGCTTGTGCTCGCCAAATACCTCGGCGATAGCCTTAGCCTCGTTCAAGTCACCAACAGGTGTAGAGGTAGCGTGAGCGTTGACATACTTAATCTCCGAGATGTCGACACCCGCATCACGGATGGCCATCATCAACGAGCGCTTAGGACCATCGACATTGGGAACAGAGATGTGGTCGCCGTTAGATGAGAAACCGTAGCCTACAACCTCTGCGAGGATTGTAGCACCGCGCTTAACAGCCGACTCGTAGCTCTCGAGGATGATGCTCGCAGCACCACCGCTGGGTACGAGACCATCGCGGTTTTTGTCGAAGGGGCGCGATGCCTTTGTGGGGTCATCCTCGCGTGACGAGAAGGCGTTGAGGGCATCGAAGTTACCCATTGAATATTTGTTGACCTCCTCGGCGCCACCACAGATGACACACTCCTGCAAGCCCTGCTTGATAAGCATATAGCCCAAGCCGATGGCGTGTGAACCACTGGCACAAGCACCCGACACGGTGAAGTTGATGCCTCGAAGGTTGAAGATTGTAGAGAGGTTCATGGTGATGGTAGAGTTCATGCTCTGGAAGATGTTTCCAGAACCTACCAACACCGTGTTCTTCTTCTCGCGGATTACGTCTGTGCCGGTGATAACAGCCTCGGCACTACTATCGTTACCATAGAGGATACCCACCTCGTTGTTGAGTAGGTACTCCTTGTCGATGCCCGCCTGAGCCAAGGCCTCAACAGTAGCAACATAGGCATACTGACCATGCTCCGAGAGGCAGAGACGCTGTCGGCGGTCGAGAGCACCCTTCAAATCGGGCTTCTGCAAAATGCCACTGAGGGCTGACTGGTAGCCCATCTCCTTACGCTCGGGAACGATGCCGATACCTGACTTACCCTCAAAGAGTGATTTTACTACCTCCTCTTTGTTCTTTCCGATGCAGGAATAGATACCCATTCCTGTGATTACAACTCTATTTGACATATCAAGTGTAGATTCCTCCGTTAATAGAAATTACTTCGCCTGTGATGTATGCTGCGGCATCCGATACCAAGAAAGCAACCAAGTCGGCAACCTCCTCGGGCTCGCCAAAGCGACCTGCGGGTACGAGCTTCTTGAGCTCTGCCTCGTTGAGGTCAGATGTCATGTCGCTCTTGATGAAGCCTGGAGCTACGGCATTTACCGTTACACGCTTCTTAGCTACCTCCTGTGCCAAGGCCTTAGTTGCGGCGATGAGACCGCCCTTAGCTGCTGAGTAGTTCACCTGGCCGGGCATACCCTTGATGCCTGAGAGCGATGCCACATTTACGATACGGCCCCACTTCTTAACGAGCATATCCTTAACGAGGGGCTGTGTGACGTTGTAGAAACCGTCAAGCGAGGTAGAGAGCACGCTGCGCCACTCCTCCTCAGGCATCCACATCATGAGGTTATCCTTGCGGATACCGGCGTTGTTGACAACAACCGAGATATAGTCGCTGGGGTGGTTAGCCTTCCACTCGGCGAGTGCTGCGGCAACAGCTGTGCAGTTGCTAACATCGAAGGGGAGCAACTCCGCTTTGCCACCATTTGCGGTGATATCTTCGAGCGTCTTCTCGGCTGCAGCTACGTTAGATGCGTAGTTGATGATGACGACAAAGCCCTGTGACGCTAATTTCAGAGCTATGGCGCGTCCAATGCCTCGGCTGGCACCCGTAACAAGGGCGTAGCGAGCTGGGGTGTTGGTGTTTACTTCATTCATATCTGGAAATGTTTACTTCTTAAGCAACTCTATGACCGCAGCAATCTCCTTGTACTTGGGGGTGTCGACAACGAAGGTGGGAACAACGGCACGAATAGCGTCGTAGAGACCACGTGTTGCGGGAGCAAGCTTATCTGCGATCTTGAGGCAGTCGACAGCCTGAACGAGGGTAATCATGTGGATAGCCATAACCTGATAGCTGTTCTCTATCACACGCTGACACAAGAGTGCCGAGTTAGTACCCATAGAGACGATGTCCTGGTTGTCGTTGTTGTTGGGTATAGAGTGAACGTACATGGGGTTAGAGAGCGTCTGGCACTCCGCAGTTGTGCTTGTTGCGGTGAAGGCGGGTGCCTGCATGCCGTAGTTCAAACCGAGTACGCCGAGGTTCACGAATGGGGGAAGAATGCCGTTGATGCGGTCGTGAAGGAGGTAGTTCATCTGGCGCTCTGTGAGCATAGTGAGCTTAGTGATGGCAATCTTGAGTTTGTCCATCTCGTACGACACATAGTCGCCATGGAAGTTACCACCGTGGATAACAGTCTGGTTCTTGGGGTCAACAATGGGGTTGTCGTCCGCAGAGTTAATCTCGTTCAACAAGACACTCTCAGCGCTTGCTACAGCATCCCACACAGGACCCAAAATCTGGGGTATGCAGCGAAGTGAGTAGTAGGGCTGCACCTTGTGCTGGAAGGTGCTCTCCTCGCTACGGCGATAGAGCTCTGCCTCGCGGTTGAGGAGCATCTTGCTGCCCGATGCCAACTCGCGCATGGTCTCTGCAATGGCGTTCTGACCCTTGTGGAGCTTAAGACCGTTGAG
>JAEIGA010004557.1_pt1 | contig 21421 bp, 16 predicted proteins | sample 9270691 | NCBI WGS metagenome assembly JAEIGA01 (sample SAMN17057246, study PRJNA624740) | gut metagenome | biome: biome; isolation source: fecal sample | host: Bos grunniens | place: China: Xizang | collected 2019 | reverse complement strand
CGAAATATTAGGGAACAATCCACAGGTGGCTATAAGTTGCCCACCTGTTTCAGTAAGTTTGAAAATGTATTTCTTACCATCGCATGTGATAATGGCTCTATCATCGAGCTTATCACCTGATTCAATATGTGTTACTTGGATAGTACGATCTCTGTCTTTGAAGACGAATGTACGCACATTGTCCTCAAGGCTTTCTTTAGCCTCTGATAAACAGATTTTAATCTGTCTCGATGCACCACCCAATCCGTATCCTATCGAGCACCCCAGAGAGATACTCGAAAAGAGCGACAGACTGTTGAACATGTTAATTACTCCTTATTGAAATATATAAATTTAAGTGATCTCGAGGTTAAAATCTAAGGCTTTACCTTGGGTTTCCTCAAGCATATTATGTTAAACACACTATCAATTAGGAGTATCAATCATGGCACAGGCTATAAACGTCGTATACAATACTGTGTTTGCTAACATACCGCCGCAGGTTATCCAGATGGCAATGTATGTGGCCAACAAGCACTTCCACATCTGCAACAACTCACAGGAATTCATCATGCAGAAGGTCATCCGTGAACGTGTTCTCGACGACCTGAATCTGACTGGTGGTAAATTCAAGAAGATCATTCTCAAACCTGAATATCGTGAAGAAGTATCTCTCGATCTCGCTGGATGGGCGGGTGGTGATGGAGGATTCGATCTCTATCGTGTACCTCCTGAAGCACGTGACAATCTGCCGATGATCCATTGCATCGGAATACAGTATCCTTATGCATCTTCCAACATCGCAGGTGAATCCTCTGTCGGAACAGCAAGTGCTGGATATGACTTAGTGTCACAAGCAGACCAGATTCTCAATTCATACACACTCGGAAGACCGCTCAATCATCCCACAGGTCAAGTGTTGTCCGGAGATCTTATCAAACTGTTCCCATCACAGTACACTCAGGTCAATTACATTGCAACAGTGAGACTGGCACTCGATGAAACATTCGAACAGGTCCAACCGTCATCTGTCGAAACCCTTGCAAAAATGGTAACACTTGCAACCAAAGCATGGATCTACAATAATCTGATTATTGATATCGATCGTGCTGCTATGGAATGCGGTGCAGATGTCGGAAAGATCAAAGAAATCATTGAAGAGTATCGTGATGCCAATCAGCTCTATGATGAGCAGAGACCTTTGTGGTTCGGTGCACAGATGCTCGATTCTGATGTCCGTCAGAGACTTTATGTTTATTCCATCTAATACTTATGTTGAGAGTCACATCTCTGGAGCAATCCAGAGATGTGCTCTTTTGTATACTTTAAATTACTGACCTTGCCAATCAAGATCAAGTTTGCCATTGACAAACAACAAGAAGAGGTCATTGTCATAAGGACTCTCGATCTTGATATCGAGATCGATATGCTTATTGAACTCTTCTTCGAGTGCATTGCCAATAGATTCGATAACAATGTGCTTTCGTACATCAGCCCAGACCGCACGAAGATTGCTGCGATCTTCTTTGATGGCTTCTGCGAATATTGACAACCAGATATTACCTTGTTCATTGCTCGGGTCAAAGTACTTGGTAATATACTGTTCGGCATTCTTGATGATATCAACAAGATACTTCATCTGATTCGGATTCGGAATGATAGCATTCTCGGATTCCGCTTTCATTCTCAGAAGCACATCATGCTGTCTACCGAATGCAGTTATAATGATTCTACTCTTCCAAAACTTATCACTGTTGGATAGTTTTATCTTTGCTCCTTCCATAGAAGGTTCAGTTGTAAATTTCACGATATCCCTCCTCAATCATAATCGAATGTCAACAAGATGATGTACAGAATGAACGCGATTTTGAGAGATGCTTTTGTGCTGTCACGACTTGTGACTTTAGCGATCTCGACCAGATGTTCAACGCTGTCCTTAATACGAAGGATATCAGGATCATTGACTCGAGATGATCTGAATGTATTGCGTACCTTGTCGAGGATAGCAAGTCTTGATTTCATGTTAACCTTCTCAAGGATACAGAGTCGGTATGATCTCTGAATGATCTCTGTGATCAGAATGTGGTATCCGATCAAATACCTTCCAGTCTTGTCGATCTCATCTTGTTTGTGTTTTTGATATTGGACAACAGATTGATTGCTGAAGAACATGAGTAATGTTCTCATCATATCAGGTCTGATGTTCGGAACAAGTTTGGACACAATGCGAACAACATCATTGCGGATGAACTGATTGGCGTTCAATGCCTTATTGCAAATAACAGCAATCATGTTGTCCAATGAACCAGTCAATTCCTTAACGATCTTCTCACCTTCGAGGTCATCTGTTGTCATGGTTGTGGATGCAATACGCTTGCCTTCTTCAAGAGTCTTGTAATACTCCTGAACAACCAATTTGATCTTGGTACGAAGACGTGTCTGCACGTCTGACAGAACATAGACAACTTTCTGGTCAGGTGTGAAGTTGAGAATGGAATGGTAATGGATATTGCCTTCTTTCTGACAAAGCTCTCTCGCACGTGCTTCCATAACCAATTTCCAAGTATTGGTTTCTTTATTGACGATATCAAACTTGGCTGACAACCCGTCCAAAGTTGCTTGCATGACATCAGGATTGGGTTTGTAAGGAAGCATGTGGTTGACAATTGATGAGAAGAACTTGTATTGAAGCATCTTCCATAATGCGAAGCAACCTTCTTCTTGAACGCTCTTAGGCAGACTGCTCTTCATGATACAGTGTGCCATGTAAACGGTGAAGACGTTGTACACGTCTGAAGATACTTTGAAGTCTTTGTTGAGTCCAGACTGCTGGATCATTTTGGCAAAGTCATTGCGATCGACTTCGAATACATCGAACACGGCACGCTGATCTTTATCAAAGAAGTGAATCTTGTTCACACCAAGCATAGGTGAGTTCAGAGCCTCAACATGATCATCACGCACTTCGTAAAGAGTACACACTCTTACAAGCTGGTCAATCATGCGCTTTGTTATTGTAATGTTGAAACGCTGCATGCACAGCTGTTTCAATGATAACTGGACATTAGCCATTATAGGATTCTCCTTGTATTAAAATTGCATAGGATGGTTCCACGGCCTGTTAATGGACAAAAAAATAAAGAGCTGGTTTGTTCAACTCTTTATTTGAATAATGTGTATCAATATGTTATGTTAGACCAATGTCCAACGTCTATCGTTATATGATTCAAACCTGTCAAGTTCTTCATCAGTAACGAGATAAACTGGCTTGAGTCCAAACAACATGTGCTTCCGAATGGGTATACCGGATGCACGCATCATGGCCTCGGTGAGTAATCTACTGAGATACATGATAACCTCCTTTCTGGAACACCATTGAACAAACCACTGGTGTCCCGACTTTATTTTCAAAAATAAAGAACTAAGGATAGAAGCAGGACTCTACCACGGCGCCGTGGTAGAGTCCATCTTCTTTACGATTTATTGGGTCCGAACAGGAGATTTATTCGGTGGCCTCAGTGGTGGCTTCGGCTGCAGCAGCGACAGCTTCTCTGTTCTTGAGAAGCAATGCTGCACCGATTCCAACTGCAACGCATCCAAGGGTGATAGCGGTCCACTTGATGATGCGCTTGGCATCCCATTTCTTTTCGGTGTTCATATCAGTTTCCTTTTCAGAATCATTTTTGTTTTCTTCGACTTTGGCTTCGGAAGCAGCAGCAGCTTCTGCTTTAGCTTCCATTGCTTTGCGAGCGGCCTCACCGTTTGCAGTGAGATCTTCCTCCGTAATACCTGCGTTATTCAGGGCTTCATTAAGTTTCTCTTCCATGATAAACCTCCTTTAGGTTAGGGTTATTTGTTTAGGGTTCACATCAATAATTTATATTCAAACAAATATGAAATACACTCTACCAACCGCTATGGCTGGTAGAGTGTACTGATTTGTATTTAGAGTGCTCTGTAGAGATCTTCGATTGAATACGTGCGTTGACTTCTGGCTTCTATAGTGGGACCTTTGTCAACTTGTTCCAATGGACGAACAGTATCATCGATAACATCTTCATCACCAATGTAATCCAGCCATTTGTTCAACTCACGTTGATGGGCTGTCTTAATGATGATGTTAGTATCCTTCTCGATCATTCGTCTCAATTCAACAACACGTGCTTTGGCAACTTGCTTGCGCTTCTTCTCTTCGGCGTCTATCTCATTACCATTGGCTTCGACATTACACATGAACTCATCAGGTGATATGCCGTAGAGTTGATGATTGCGTCCAAACAGTATGAAATAACATGCCAACAAGTACGAGATCAACAAGTCGTCGTGTCCTTGTTCAGTGTGATCAACACGTCCATTCTTCATAGTCAATCCACTGATTTCATCAATCAGTCCATTGTCATTGAGACGTGTGACATTGAGCTTCAATGCTGTCATCATAACAGAACCATACAAGAACTCACGAGATGTAGATGACTTGGATGTATTGAAACCAAACTCTCTTCTGACATTACCAGCTGAGAAATCCAGATTCCTTATATTGGTATCCTGAGTGTAGTTCTGGAAGAACCCATTGTAGATACGCTGTAAAGGATTGAATGTATCACGTCTGGTTTCAGCAAAGATGAAGTCCAAGAACATGGCACCATTCTTGTTACGTTCTGGAATGAAGATACTCCTTGGGAAGTCCTTCATGAACTTCAGAATACATCTTGCAACAAATGCCAAGTTAGTTGTATTGCATTTGAATGTAGCAACAACATGCATGTCATATGGATCAAGCATGCAGAATGAAGTGAAGTCACGTCCAACGTTGTCAGATGTATCACACCCCATCACATAAGGTCTGTTTTTGTACAATGGATCGCTCATGAGTACTTTGGGATTATCGTACCATCTGATAACAAGTGATTCATAATAAGTACAAGTGATGGGGTCCTTACGAGATGTCTGAAGTTGATCAAGCAACTCTTTGGGGAAGATAGATCCATCGGAGCCATGTAACCACTGATTAAGGTAGTCCTTGGCAACCGTCTTAGGATCCTTATTGGCGGTGTTCTTTTCGAACCATTCGTCGGATTTACCCAGCTGTTTATGATTGAATTCAATGTAAACCATGTTGTTCTTGGAATTCAATCTTATCATGGACATCAGTGCTTCTCTGTTCTCACAGTCATAGAAGTGTTCTGTGAATCGAATGGCTTTACAAACCATGCGATATGCTTCGCGTCCACGAGGGTCATCAATATCACCAGCTGTTGATGTGATGATAGTTGCTGATGGAAGACCTGCTTTGAGTGCCTGTTCACCAGCAGCTGACATGGCCGCAGATGCGGCTGGGAATGATTTGTCAATGTTGTCATAGTACACGATCTCATCCCAGTGCTGTACAGCATGTGACTGACCACGAGCTTGGTCACCTGCAGCAATCTTATCAGACTGTGCCACAAATGTAATCAGAGAGTTCTGTAGTTCTGCAAATGTGATACCCTCCTTGTTATTGGTATCAGCAAGTGTCTGGTGAACAAGCCAAGGAGGAAGCGCATCACGGATCTTCTTGAGACGGTCAACGTTTTCACTCTGGAGTTTCAATCCCTTACAGAACATACCCCAGTTACAGTTATAAGCTGCAATATATAAGAACCAGCAACTGAGAACCATGGTTCCGATCGTCTTACCAATCTGACGTGGCATGCACTGGAATGCGTCGATACTGTTGAAGAACGTCCAAGCTTGTGCCAAGTTAGATCTGTTCAATATGTACGGGGATCCACCTGAACCTTGTTCAGTGATGCGCACAACTTCACGTATGAAATACCAAGGATTGATCTTGCATTCATAAGCTATACGCTGTTTGATTTCAACTGAATTATCTTTAAGATTATGTGGATCAAGTCCTTGTAATTCAGGTTGGGTTAATGCCAGGTGGAAGAATCTGTTCTGGACATTCATCTTATTTAAAATCATAGCCATCCTGATGAAGGACATGTTGTTAGTGTGAGTATCCACTATAGAGCCAGGATACTTAGCAAAGTCCTCTGAGAATAGAATCATGTTAATCACCTCTTTAATTAACTTTACATACAATGTATCTCAGCCCTAAAAACAAAATAGAAATTGGAACACCTGTCTGGCTGTTAGACCAGACAGGTGCTCAGAAATATCATAGGCTCACATCACGCGGCGTTGATCGCCGCTACACGTTTGCGTAACGTTTCACCACACAAAGAGAGAATACCTCGTGACACATAAAGGTTCTCAAGTTCTTCAATGGTGAACAACCCACGCTTTGCGATGAAGCTCTTGAATTCTTCCCAAGAGGCTTTAACCTCCTGACACTTGGCTTCGACATCGGCTACATCACCTGCTGCAAATCCACTTGTCTGTTTAAGACATATCCATCCACAGGGTGACATCCAGCATTCATCGCCAGACAACCAAAGCGCAATGCGACTCATGGAGCACAGTGTACCGGCACGCGTGACCACTTTAGCCTTGCATCTATCAATCGCTGACAAGAACGAACGAACAGCAAACGTATTGTCTGTCTTGCTCGTTTCCGCGTCGATGGTGATTTCGACCAGATCGTTCTCAGTCGAGCTGTCGATTAAACCAACCAAAACGCCAGTGTACTTGTAGAAATCATCCGTAAGAATGATTCGCAAAGTAGCCCTGCCATTTGCATCGATTGTACGCGAGACACAAGGAGGAGGGCACTTACGATCCTCAGACTGCTGACCGCAGTTCTGTGGAGCATCATTCATACCGTTTACTTCATCCGTAAGCGACTCCGTAGAGGCGCCTATATCATGTATCTCATCACTGGACTCACGTTCAAGATCAGATACTGATTTCAACATTGCGGAATCTTCTCCGAAGAGACATTCCTCATACATTTCGGTATCCGCTTCGACTGGCTGGTGCTTCTGCACCGCTTCAGTCTCATTCAGCGGAGCACCTTTTGTTGTAGTTGCGAAGCGCATATATACCTTTCAAATGTTAGCCAACGTAGGAGTCAGCGCACCAGGCATCTTCGACTTCACCTTCTTCAGGTTCGCCTTCGCCAGGAGCAGGTTCACCTTCAGCAGGATCGCCGCCTTCTTCACCTTCGTTCTTTTTGGCTTTCTTGGCTTTGCATTCGTCGCAGTCACAGTCTTCACCGTGTTCTTTTTCACCTGCGCCAGCATCGCTTTCACCGTCATCGCCGCCTTTATCAGGATCGGCTTCAGGATCTTCACCATCCTCGCCTTCGGCTTTCTTCTTGTTGGCAGGAGCTTCAGGATCACCTTCGGGTTCACCTTCTTTTTTGCCGGAACCGGATCCTTTATCGGGATCAGCTTCAGGTTCTTTAGCAGGCTCATCGCCTTCTTTCTTGCCAGAACCTTCGTCGGGATCTCCTTCTTCACCTTCAGCTTTCTTTTTGCCTTCGGGTGCTGCGGGATCGCCTTCCGGTTCACCTTCCTTCTTACCAGAGCCAGAACCCTTTTCAGGATCTTCTTTGGTACCGGAACCTTCGCCTTTGTCACTGCCTTTGCCTTCGCCGTCTTCACCTTCTTCCTGAGATTTCAAGATATTGAAGGATTCGGTGGCCTGCATGGCTGCGAAAAGACGTTTGCGCATAGCTTCGCCTGTGACGTAGGTATCCTGTTTGCAAGAGGTAATCTTTTCGTATTCCTCAGTCGTGATGATACCTGCGGCGACCATGTCTTTCAACAGAGTTTCCATAAATTTCACCAATTGTTCTGCTTCTTCTTTGATCTCTGATGTTCGTCCGAATGCACCATGGCTCGTACCGTGGAACATGAACTTTGCCCAGGGACCTACTTCACGTTGTTTACCATAGAACCACACTATGGTACCTGCGGATGCCACGAGGCCACTGGCGACAGTGGTCACGTTGGCTTTGCACCTTGTCATGTAATCAACAAGGAGCTGTGTTGCAAATACATTACCACCAGGGGTATCGATAACGATACGGATTTCATCACCCTGCTGTGCATTGGCTAACACTTCAAACACCTCAATGAACTGAGAAGTCTTCTCAATCACTCCACAAAGCTGAATTGTGATCTCATAGTGACCAACGGAATCGATGGGCTTTGCACAGATGATCGGAGGTTCTCCGCCATAGGGACGAGGCATCTTAATTGGAGAGGTTGCATTGAGTTGCATGGTTAACCTCCCACTTATTTGTGATCGAACATTTCACCAAAGATCGAGACACTTCCTTGGTCGGAAACGAAACGTCCTTTGCCAGCCTTTGTCATAATAATGTCCTTGACTTTTACTTGATCACAACCAAATGCATCAAGAACCTGCTGATCTGTAATGATGGACTCGTGTCCAACAGACTGCAGAGATGACATTGCGCTGATGTAGTCATTTCTGGTGACGTTGATGTCAAGAGATTCAGTGGCTACATTCGGATCACGGAAACGTTTGCTGGCATGCAAGAAGCCAGGGCCGTCAACGGCATCGAATGTAACGAGAGCCAACATCTGTTTTTTGACATTAGCACCAGATTGCCCAATCACTCTTGCCGCAGAACGCAAAGAGAATGAAGTATTGCGTTTTGGGTCTTCAAATGATTCTTTCAAATACTGACCAAAAGGTCCGTATGGAACAACGTCTCCATAGACAATGATCGCATTGTCGGTTTCGACACCATACACATTTGTGAAATAGTGTGAAACACGAGTACGGTCAATGTAAAGGAGTCGCGGGAGATCTTCTTTGGTGGCGATAAGAGGATGACCCCATTCACCTTCCATATCTCCTGACTGCACGTTGGCAGCGAATCGTCCCTGCAAGTTGGTGATACAGTTAAGAGTTGACGCTTTGTCGTAATCAACACGGTTACGACTTGCGACACCAATGACTGTCAAAGGAATACCTTTATAAACACCATTCTTGTCAGGTTTGATTGCTCTCAACTGGCGTCCTTCCATCTCCAATTGTGTGGAGATTGAAAACACTACCTGTTTATCCATTGTATCTCCTTATTGGAAATTACTTACGTAACACATCTTCAATTGTGCTGTTTGCTTCGTTTTCATTAACGAGAGCGGCATTGACGCCCTCATTAAAGTAAGCACCGACAATTCTGGATGTTGTTGATGTTGCGGCATGTGCCACATCATTAAGAGGAATACGTGTGAAATCTCCGGTCATCTTGCCATTGCGATACGGTAAGCTGAAGTCTTCAGGACATCTTGTAAGATGTGCAAAGATTGCTTCATAGGTTGCATGATCAACCGGGAATCCGATTCCAGATGTAGACATCATCTTGTCAAAGATGAACGCCTGCTGTTCATAAGAAATAGCTTTCAATGTGTTGGCGAACTTGATGTATTCCATCCACACAATAAAAGCTGTATTGGCATCGACAACGACTTTTGTTGTCTTCATGAAAGTATCACCTTTCTTAAAGATCAACTTAACTCGAGGTCTGTCTCCAGAATTATCAACAGTTATCTCAGAAGGGAACATTTCGATGTGTGACACGAGGAACATTCCTGTCTGGATGCCATCGACATCCATGTCGAATACACCAAGTGTCTTAACCGATTCACCTATTCTCAAACAGCCATACTGTTCAAACTTCTTGAGGATAGATACTTCGCATCTATCTCCTTCGAAGATAACAGGACTGTCTTTGTCCTTCTGGGAGAACTTCTTTGCTGCTTCAATATTCATAACTCTTTATCTCCCATTCACTTGAACATGAAGTCCAACAGGATCACATTGTGTTCTGCAGAATGGTTGAATACATCCAGATTTCGTCTGGAAGAGTATGTGATACTGTTACACATATAATTGTTATCGTGAACCAAGGGTTTTGCCCAGTTCTGACGATTAAGTGTGATCACAGAATACTGATCAGCCTTGAATTCATTGAACCGATGAGCAATGTACTTCTCATCATTGAATTCGTTAAAATCTTGAATGAAATGTCCTGCACCATACTGAATACGAGTGTAGTCAACAATAGTTCTTGTTGTCAAATCCAATGCAAGTCCACCAGCATATCCAGCAAACTTGAACATGTTGTCAGAGATTCTCATAATCGGTTCGTATTGAGCGATACCGATATTGGCATTGATGAGAATTAAGAAACTATTGGGACTCTTCATCAAATCAGTTTCTTTGAGTTCGATGATTCCAGTGTTACGTCTGAAGTCATACAAGCACTGCTGTTTATCAATGTGCATGAATCTCGTAAACTTGTTCTTATCAAACACAATCGTGGTGTCTGTAGTCCTCTTGAAATCACCAGGCATGAACAGGTGACCATCGATGATCATAAGAACGGACTTACCACCCATAGACTTACCGGATGGTAGTTTGAAACTATCGATGGTTCCAGTGCAATCGCTGAGTTTGACCAACTCGATAGAACCTGCTGGTGAGAAATCTACAAGTATGTGACCACCGTCTCTATCAGATCTGTTCCTGCTGAGTTGCGCACCATTCAATCCATACAGCACATTGCCATCTACTTCAGGATAACAAAAGTATCCATTGCAGATAGGTACAGTATTGTTGATATCAACAATATCAACTCGGTTGAATGTAAATGTCACATCATTAGTCACACGACGTGCGGCATATTTGTTATTGAGATGCTTCTTGACAATAGATCCATAACCAACATCAATGAAGTTGTGATTGGTGGCTGCAACAATGTTGATGTAATGATCACCGATGATCTTCATACCTGCATCAAGTTCTGACAGCTTCATGATGGTATCCGAAACCTGTACATGTGTTGGAACTGGTATGTTGTTATCGATGTAATCTGTAGCAAAGATTTCAGCAACAGCAATAACATCATCCCAAGTTGTAGCTGCTGCTACACTGGGATTACTTGAAAAGAACTTACTGAAGTTGATAGCATAATTATCACCATTGTCATTGGTGAGATAGGCGTACATGACACCTGATACTATCAACGAGCGGACATCATTCATAGATAACGCATCTGGGATGTATGCTTTCGCACAACCTCTTTGAACATGGATCAATCCATTTATCTTCATACGTTTCACCTATGATTTGGTTTAAAAATAATGTATAAGATGGTCGGTAGACAGGGTATTGCTACCCTGTCTACCTTCCAGTTATAACGGCTTATCGTGCTGCCTGCTGTGCTTCTTCTTTAGCTGCAGCAGCTTTGTTCGCATTCACATAACGAACGATCTTCTGCTGAGTTCTGAAGAGATGCACTTCAACAGTCTTGTAGCAACGGTCTGCATCACGCAAGATTTTGAAGATTGAGGAATAGATATCCCACAGATCTGAAGAACCGTAGTTACCACGTTTGGCTTCTGCATTGCCGAGACGTTTGTTGGCTTTCACCATGGTATCCAGCTGTTTGTAGAAGTTCATAACGTTGCGGGATACATCCTGAGACAAACTCGCAAGATTTCCAACATTGTAACCAAGTTCTTTGTATGTTTTGCCAGAGACACGACGAGTGACCATCTGTGCAAAGAATGTACCGGCATCTTCATTGGCGATGGCAGTGGCTTCGAACTTCTCCTTCATCTCCTGAATGTACTCATTGTCCATATCGTTGAGATTTTCAGAAGGAGTAGTTGTATACTTCTGGATCGCTGCCAGATACTTGTTGCAAATAGCAAGAGCATTCTTCAGATTATCAACAACAGTTTTGGCTGTGTTGTAATCGAACGTGGCATAAGAGACCTTGGTGTTCTCAAGGTCAGCCTTCTGCTCACTGGTGAGTTCATCAGCCTGTTCTTTAAGAACCTGAATGCACTCTTTACGTTCTGATTCAAATGACATGAACAGAACAACACGTTCCATCATGTTGGACCAGAGTCCTTCAATTGCCATTTCAACGCTTTCAGCTGCTGAAGCTTCTTCACGATCAAGGCACTCGAACAAACGTTTCTTGAACTGATGGAGATCATAAGATCCCATCTCTCTCCAATTGACGGATTCACCAACAAGTGCTTCAAGTGCACGGTTATCGCCATCAAGAGATTCAAGAACAACTTTGTCACAACCTCTTTCGTTCAAAACCTGTGAAGCTGTGATGATATCTTTGTGGACATTACGTGCATGTGTTAATGCGCTCATATTGCCTTGCCAGATAGTGTCACAAGCTTCCATCTTGTTAAGATATTCGAGCATTGTTAACTCCTATAGTGTTCTTATCGACAAAAAATAAACAGTTGTCAAATAATGTTCAAGAGGAATCCGCTTTAATAGAACACAACGTTTCACTTGTGTAATATATCCACGAATTCCTGATGAACTTTGAGATGGTGCTTACCTTACTTCAACAGGAACACCATAGATTACATTGTCATCACCACTGTAGAACTCCATCAGCAATGTTGAATTGACATACTGATTGGCGGCACCAGTTGTTGCAAGTGCAAATTCATTCGAATATGCAAAGGCATCATTCTGGGTGGTGATAGGTTGCGGAGCGCAGATCTCCAAACCACTCGCCAAGTCACGGAGCAAGAAGTGCGTCGGTTCAGGCGCTCTTGTTGCATCTGTAGCCGCCCAAGATTCGCTCATGAGAACTTGTTCACGATCATTCTGATCAACATAAACAGCTCTGGCATCTGCATTGTAAGCAGGAGGATTGGCATTGCGATAAAAGTTCGCAATGAATCTTGTAGCACTTGTGAACTCATCTTTAGACACATAGTACATGCCTGTCGATGAATTGTAATGCAGAACCGGACGTTTATACGGTGAACTGTTGACACCATAAACAGGTCCATTCAAAGCACCGGTTGCACCAGAATCCATGTAAGTGGACTGGTCTGCGATCAACCAAGGGCTTTTGTTGGCGTAATTGTTGTAGTCCTCAAGTTTCAGTGTAACTGCTTGGGTGTATGTTGCCATATCACCATCTTCACCGATCACATTGGTCTGGAGGGTGAGTGACTGTTTCACACCAAACTTCCTCGATGTTCCATCGAAGGTACCTTGCATATCAGTTACATTCGTGATCTCACTTACTCTGTTCTGATAAATGCTGTAAGGATAGAACTTGAGTTCATACGACTGAGTGGTGTTATTCCAGAACGGAATGACGGAGATCTTGGCGATAGACTGTCGAACACCTTCGATGATCTTGACAGTCTTCTCACAATACATGAATCCCTGTGCCGACAAATTGTATCGTCTTGTGAGATTGACAGTTCTGTTCTTGGCAGGATAGTACTTAAACAACAGAGTGTACTCAGTACCAGCCAAAGAGCTGTCAACATCATTCAATCCGTATGCAAAACAACACACGTTGTCGATAGGCACTGATTCAGTTGTACCGTCTTCAAACACCAGCTTCGGAGTGTAAGACAATGTGGTAACACTCCTGCCTTTTTCAAGGAACCAGAGTTCTCTATCTGCAGGAGCATTGTTCAAGTCAACAACAAAGTCAACGATAGCTGTCGATGACACATCCATGTGATCCAACACATGAGCATGTCTTGCAGTCAACTCGATGGACATTGCTTTGACATAAACAGGAGCTTGGTTCAGATTCTCTTCGGCTTCGAAGACTTCGAGATATACGATCTCTCCATCCACAAGAGTTGTGCCGTTAAGAGCATAGCACCAATCACCTTTAAGAACGTTGCGAAGTCCGATGTCTTCAGGCAATACATAAACTGTTGAACCAATGACGAGATTGTCATCAGTTGCAACGAACTCTTCACGTTTTGCGATGAGTTGGTTGTTTTCAACAACATGTGTGACCTGTTGGACTGTCTGTCCAATGATAGCTGATTTGTTATCAGCTGTAACGATCATAGCCTGTGCAGCAACAGAGACAATAGGAACAGCGGATGCTGTAGCGAAGTTATCTCCATTCAGAACACGACTGATAATCTGTCTGTTACCAGCTGAATCAATCTTGACCAGCTGATAGAACGCAGGATGCTTGCCATAAAAGACCAGCTTGCGATCAAGTCTCAATCGAACATCCACGCTGTTTGCATCTTGTGTATCGTAATAAAGCATGTAGATGTCATTACCATATCCAACGATACGGTTAGGAGCATCATCATCTTCTTCAACCAATCTTACAGGTCGAAGTGTGGTTTTAAGAGTGTCTTCATTGACACTGTGAACCACATACAGAACGTACACACCGTTGCCGATAGTATCATCAACAACAAGAGAGTTTACAGCGGGGACAAACTTCCCTGATTGTTCAGAAGGACCATCGCCCTCAACGTAATAGGTGTTGAGAGGAATAGCTGCACCAACTGTAACTGATGCAGCTTCGTAGATCACATGATCACCAGTTCCAGTTCTTGTGTAATATGTAACACCAGACTGGAATGTTGTATCTGAAGTCAGGACGAAATCGAGATCAGGATCATAAATCGTCGACAATTTGTAAACGTCGGGATGGATATCACCGAACAACAAAAGGTCGTTCTTCAAAATATCACTGCTCATTGATTACATCCTTATATTTTACGTCGTCCGCAGGCAGTAACATCTCAAAGAGGTACTTCAACTTACGGTACACGAGTTTGTTATTGGATCTGGCACGATGATACATTGGATACGCATCAAGGTATCTCAAATCCTGTTTCATGTAAACAGTATCAATGTTCTTAAGCCACTTGTATGCTGAGAACTGGTCCTCAAACATGGCTTTATCTCTGTACATCACAATATCAAATTTGTTATAATACGTGACGTTCTCAGGGATAGGTGTATCCATGAGATTGGACGGAACATTGTACTTGACAAAGTTGTTACCAGACTTGGTGTAATAATCAACCGAAGATCTGAAGAACTTGTCAGTAGTTACTGTGTACTTAGCAGGATCACTATCTGATCTCAAGAAGTCTCGAATGATACTGTTGAGATAGATGGAGTAGATAGCATGTGAATGCGGGATGACGATGCGTTCAATATCATCTTCGTTCCAGCCAACGAAATATGCACGGAGTCGTTCAAGTCGACTGAGATCGTTATCGTTACGATATTTCTCAATCAAGTCAACTGCTGTATTGGGTATCAACGATCTCTGCAGATAACAAGCACCATTGCGGTGACCTGTTGATCTGATGAAGACTTGTCCAAAGAACGACTCAAACTGACTCTGGACTTTGCCATCGACTGTGAGGACACTGAGATTGTCGAACCAGAACGGGCTTTCACCAAAATTACTCACCTGCTCTCCAGTCACATAACCATTCTGATAGCCACGAGTTGTGGCCCTGATGGCATAGACTTCAACCTTGTTGGTCTTCACAAGCCAGATGAGATTCTGGATGATGAGTTCGCGTCTCATCAGGTTGTTACCAGCTTTAGATTCAAGAATGGTGTAGTCAAGATTCTGAATCAACTGACGACCGTTCAAGAACACGAGATACGAGACATCACCAAGGATCGGAAGATCGATTGTTTCTGATTGCATCATGGTGCCTGTTGATATCAGGTCCCACTTGTCCTCTTCAATCACCCAATCATCATTCTGGTACACTTTGAAGATACCAGCATTCTCAGTATAGATGACTGTTCTGCCAATGTAATCTTCAGGCAATGTAAGAGTCAAGTTATTCGGATTCCAAATACCGACACTCTTGTCAATCAACTGATAGCTGTTGAGACCAGTGATCTGATTCCCATTCGCATCTTTAACTGTAGTGCCTGAATTGACCTGATACAGCAGATAGTTCTCAGATGTGAATGTGATATCTCGATTGTGGTTAGTGTAGAATGTGATGCCAGCTGGCATAGCCTCTCCTGCAATAGGAGCACGTCTCACGTAGTAGGTATCCTGTGGAACGGGTTCACCAATGACAACCACAGTCTGTCGATACTCGCCATTCTCATCTTTAATGTAATAGACGGTACCTGCTTGGAACACCTGATCCGCTGTCAATTCATGAACATATGCATCAACATATCTCACTTCATTGAACTGGTTGGTTACAGCCAAGAAATAAGTCACACCTTCTTGGAAGGTTGTGGTTCTTGCAGGCTCGTATCCATGAATGACTCGTCTATCTGTTGCAACTATGGGATTCTCAAACACTTCAATAGTGATGTAATCACCTTCTTTAAGTTCAACAGATGCATCAAGTTGGATACTGAAGGTCTTGACGTCTTTGAGATACGAATACTGGAGATAGTAAGAACCATCCCACTGACCAGGTGCTATCACAGCCTGTGTCATGTACTGATTGTCTTCTGAACCAGTTGTATTGCCAAGTCTTGTGATAAGACTGTCATCCAACTTGATTCCATTGTGATAAACAATACAGAACATATCCTCCGGGTCCTTGTCGTTCAACACGACAGGGATCGGGACTGTGAATGTTGGTGAACACTGAGAACCAACTTTATAATGCGTAACTCTCTGGCAGATCAATTGGATTGTGTTGTAGTATCCAAGTACATCAACAAAGTATCCAATATCTCTGGCAGGTCTGTGACCTGTCTTATCCATGAGAGCTGTAGCATAAACGCTGTCCTCAAGAACATCTGCTGTCCAGAATTCGAAATTGGTTCTGCCACGTCCTGTCAAGAAATCTACGATCTCTTGATCATTGTGAACATAGAGAAGTTCACAATAGTTCACATCACGGACAAGACCAAGCTTCTTGTTGTGAGAACGAATGTAAACATGCATTTCGTATCTATCACAACCTATCTCTGCAGCAATGCCATTGATGAGATCATCATTAACAGAGAAGTCGTTGTGTGTCAACTGCCAGAATTGATCAGCTCTCAGACACTTGTGAACAAACAGTCCAGTCTTACCAGCAACAACACCAGCTGTTGGAGTAGACAACGGATAGATGTAGATATCACAAGTATTGTGAGTTATAAGAACATTGTCAGGATTCACCGACTTCGGTACATGAACGATCGTCTTGCGATTGGTGGTATTGGAGTTATACGTCAAACCTTCCTTATTCTGCATGTCGATAACAATTGTCGAGATAACGTTGTCATCAACGATAGCTTCAACATAATCACCGACTGCAAGATGTGCAGGATTGGTTATCTTCGAATAACGTCCGTTTATGAATGACATGGTAGCTGAACCCATGAGACCCATAGCTCTCGATTTTGTTGCTTGATCGATAACTTTGATGTAGGTACAGGATACGCTGTGTTCCATGTCACTGTCGTGGTACTTAGTGAAGTACACATTTGAAGGACTATATCTGCTTCCGCAACACTTCTTAAACATGTCACGACGAACTGCCACAAGCAAAGCATTGTTAACAACACCTGCTCGGATATAGATAGCATCTCTCCACAACCAGATTCCTGAATGAGTGTACATTTGGAATGTAAGAAGATTGTCTCTGTTATATTCGGACAATGCCACCCATCCGGGTACATTCAATTGAAAAGGAGTTACCTCCTCAAGAGCAACTGAATATACAAAATAAAGATCTCCTGTGGTGGGGAGATCTATTTGGTCATAACGTGGAGTATAGGTACCGCACACGGCACGAGGCGTAAGAAGTCTCGGTTGTACGTTAGTGCGGTACTCTTTGTATGGCTCATTCCATATCCTGTCCAACAAGTGTTTCTCTAAATACTCACAGACTCTTTGTTCTGTGGTAATATTCATCGATTGATCCTGTCAATAAAGAGTTTGGATGCAACAAGTTCATTAGCGAACTGAATGATCTTGCGCTTCATATCAGTGAACTTGATGAGGTTGGAGATGTTGGGGTTCTTGGATCCCTGACTATTAGCCAGCAACTGATAAACCCAATACGGAGGATAGTCAAGTGCAATAAGCATTGCCTGACTATCGATAGAGCCACGGCTCATCGTGATGTAAAGCTGTTTACTGGTCAATGTCTTCATGCGAGCAGGACCACATGTGGCAAGAAGTTTGCAAACGATATCGAGTGACAACTTCCAGCCATTGTTGAGTTTCTGACGTTCTTCTTTAAAGATGTTCAGACGTTCAACGATCTCAGCACCATTGCCAAGGAATGTGCAACGATACAGAAGAGGAGGTACTTCCATGAGGGCATCTTCACCACCGAGCAACTGTGCATAGTAAGCAGCAATCAGAGTGTGCACCAATCTGAATTCATCGAATCCAAGATTGAAGATACTTCTGAGATGCACTGCGATCATAGTTGAATATGATTCAATAATGAATGCTGCAAGATTGGGTGACAACCATGCATCACTGTCATTGTAACTTGCACAAAGAACACCACGTGATACCAATGCACAAAGTCTCGGAATGTCCGTGACCTGCATAGAACTATTATATGCATCACGTTTGCCCAAAATAGGTGAGAGATTCACCCAAATATTCTGGTACTCGTTCGGAATGTTTTTGGAGATGTATTTACCATCAACAGTGATGTCATTCAAGGTGAGTAATTCAGGAACTGTGTCACGTGTAGCAGAGCAATCTGCGAACGTGAAAAGACTGAGTCTGTCGTCTTCGATGACACGCTGGTAGATATCTGAGAAGGGGGACTTGATATGAAGGCGAACTGCTTTCAGAAACTCAAGCTCTCTCTGGCCAAAGACAACACCAGAGTTCTTGACGAAATACGCAGCAACGTTAATAGCGCTGCCGCGAATGTCAAGTGCTGACCCGTACGGGGTATCGGCTATAGTTGGTTTCATTATAACACCTTTCGTGGGTAATGAACATTTGATTATAGGTATAAAAGACCTATAGAATTGTCCGTTAACAACTTGGGAGACAAAAACATGTCAATGGTCGCTCCGTATCCGCACGTAGAAATCGACGTCGAAGATAAGTCGATCTACATTCCGGTAAACGAAGATATTCTCCCGCTTCATCGTCCCTTGTACATCATGCGTACTCAAAAGGGACCTGTTGGGGTTCCCGTTTGGTGCGAATCCTATACCAGAGCGAAGAAAATCTTCGGATCGAACACATTCAATCAGAGAAGCAAATACTTCTCACCCGCCTCCTACTTCCTCCTCCAGCAGCTCCAGTCCAACGGCGCATTCATCATGCGCGCTGGTGATGACACCGCCGACAGTGCACGTGTCTTCGTCGAGCTCGGTGTGAAGGCCGTGGATGCGGTTCCCCAGTACAAACGAGACGCGTATGGCAAATTTGTGTACGATGAAGAAGGCAAGAAGATTGCCCTCGAATCTGCAACTGCCACCGCCGGTTACCAGCTGATCTGGCGCGCCGTCTCCACACCCGCCGACGTTAACAGCATCGATCCCGGTGCATGGGAAGATCTCGGTCCCTCTCAGGACCCCAATGATGCAGATATCACTTGGTATCCCATGTTCTCGTTCCTTGCTTCCAATGCCGGTGCTTGGGGTAATGCCTTTGGTTTCAAACTCTGCTTCAGCAACAAAGACAACAGCGGTGACTTCATTGTTCGCAATGGCTCCGTTGCTTATCAGATTGCTCCTGTCGAGTTGGAAGAAGGCAACAGCACTCCGACTGTCATTTATGACAAGTACAACAATCCCGCAGTTTCTGGTGTTGTGAAACCCGATACCATTGATTCCATCAGTGGTGTTGATATCAGCTTCAACAAGAAACTCGCTGCTTCTTACAGCGATGGTTATGAACTGCCCTTGAGCATCTACTACTACAGTGATAGCTTCAAGACTGTCGGTGACATGATCATGAAAGCTGAAGTCGACGCCAAAGAAGCAATCATTGCCAACTACGGCAGTGTTGTTGACGTTGACGGCAGACTCGGCGTTGATGGAACTGTTGTTACATTCGTTGAAGACCTTCTCGGTGTCACCATCGGTGAAGGCAACGTTACTGCCACTTCTATCAAGGACGATATCGACGGCACTGACGCTGCATTTGGCTTCATGGCCAACCTCATGACTTGCGTTGACCGCGACAAGAGAGGATACTTCGCTTCTTACGTTGTTGCAACTTCTGATGCTGATGCTCCTGCTGGTTGCATCGACATGGATGCTGACGCAACTGTCTACATGATGGGTGGTACTGACGGCAATGACTCCGATCCTTTCATTGAAGAATACACCCGTAAGTATCTCACAGCGGCTGCCAACAACAACCACGAATACCTGATCGACTACTTCCGTATGCCCTTCAACTGCGTCATCGACAGCGGTTGGTCCATCGCTACGAAGAAAGCCTATCTTGAATTCATGGATGTTCGCGATGACCTCAAGGTCTATCTCGGTACTCAGCAGAGCTGGATGATCAACAGCGTTGGTAAACTCGTCCGTCCTCCGGTCAACACCAAGTATGAAGACGAATCCATCGGTGCTGGTCTCCGCACTCATGCATGGTTGATGCGCGAAAGCATCGCCAAAGGCACTGAATGCTGCCGTGCCACCATCTTCCTCCACGCTGGCCGTACAGCAGACTACGATGTCTGGCTGCCTGGTACCTTGTGGATCGCCAAGAAGCTGGCTGAATACTGCAACCGCGACTTCATGAACAAGGAACCCAAAGAACTTCCGAACAGTGCTGTTGAGTGCTGGAAAGATCTCAGCTGGGTTGCTTCTTCTGAAGACACCAAGAGCCGTAACTGGAACGCTGGTCTGAACTACGTCCAGTATTACAGCATGACGGGCCTGCATTATGCATCTGTCCGCAGCGTCTACAAATATGACACATCCGTGCTCGTCGACGACATGTTCGTCAACGCTATCACTTGGATGAAACATATTGTCCGTCGCAGCTGGGCACGCTTTGCCGGCGCAACTCGTCCTGTCGCTGAACTTCAGCAGGCAATCACAGAGGATCTGACCTCTCGCCTTGCTTACATGATCAACGGCAAATATGAATTCACAGTCGACGTCTATCAGACCGACGAAGACAAGAAACTCGGCTACGTGCAGCACGTTGATATCACAGTCACCTCACCGGCAACCAACCGCGTCTGGCTCGTGAACATCATCTGCAAGCGCGAAGGCTTCGAGCCCGAAGCATAAGGAGTAACCTATCATGGCTAATGAAAACTTCCTTACGAATAAGACCGAGTTTGGCACTGGTGCAGGTACCGTATCTAACTTGCTCCAGGGTGCTCAGCTCGGCCTCGGCTTCAAAGCCGGTGCATTCGATGCTGCTACACCTCTTGCTTTCCCGCCTGCTGTCATCGTCGTTATGCAGACTCCTTCCATGTACAAAGACCTGCCTCTCTTGGCTCAGACCATCAAGGCAATGTTCGAATGTCATGCCAAGTCTGTAACTGGTATCGACGTCAGCTATACCGTCGAAGCCACCGGTCAGCCGATTGGTCACGACGGACAGGAACTCGTTGTTCCCACCAAGACAAAACGTACAGCTCCGAGCCCGACCTTCGTCTGGCCTGAAGTTCTCGGCAACTTGGTCTGGAACATCCTGAAACGCTGGTGCTGGGATATGAACGATCCCGATACCAACGCAGGTATGGAATTCCTGGATAACCCCGATCCTTACACTCTCTCCAGCTATGCATTGTCCTTCATGGCAATCCAGTTCGAT
>JAEIGA010004556.1_pt1 | contig 21423 bp, 13 predicted proteins | sample 9270691 | NCBI WGS metagenome assembly JAEIGA01 (sample SAMN17057246, study PRJNA624740) | gut metagenome | biome: biome; isolation source: fecal sample | host: Bos grunniens | place: China: Xizang | collected 2019 | reverse complement strand
TTTGACTGTGACTTTTGTGTGCAATAAAGGTTTTCTCATTATAGTTCTGATTTATATAGATTATCAATTTCTTCTTTGGGAACATAAACATAGTTACCGATTTGACGGGAGGGAATAGAGTATTTTCTGACATGTGCCCATACGGAGCTATCGTTGATATGGTATTTCTCACAGATTTCTCCGATAGTATAACAGTCTTCAGGTTCTAGGCTGTATTTCTTGGGTAATGGTGTTTCCTTAATGTACTTGGCCATTGGTCGCTTCACAAACATCTTTTCAAGATCTTTACGGTTTATTCTTGTGAGTCTGGTTCCTATATTGATGCTTGGTATCTGACCTCTACGTATCATCAGATACAGTGTGTCACGTTCAACTCCATAGATGGCTACCGCTTCTCTGATTGAGATAAACTCTCTAACTTTGGGAACACTTTTGGCTATCAAAGCCAATTTCCGTTCTTTGGCTTCAGTTCTTTTCCTTTGAGCGTAAGCTGCTTCGGTACATTTCTTACAGCAGTAAATACTGTCAAGCGTCTTAATAATGAATGCTTTCCCACAGAATTTACACTTCCTTTTAATCTCCATTCCTAATTTTGGCATCTTTTTGTTACTTTTATTAGTTAATATGATTATGCATCTTGAATGCTATACTTACAATTGGTTATCTAACCATCCTGTATCTCATCTACTATTAAGTAGGGATAAGTATGAATAAGTAGTGATTTATCGAACTTGGTCGACGATTTTGTCGTGTTACGCACATGTAACAAAAAAGCCGTAAAAAAGGGCATAATAAGCACATAGAAAACATGAGCCTATAAAAAGCAAATAGCGTGTAACTCATTGAGCTACACGCTATTTTATAGTGTTTTAGTATGTCTTTACTTACATGCCTCATTTGACTTCCTCGAAATCTGCATCCTGCACATCGTCTGCGCTAGCTGACTGTGCGCCGCCGTTTGCTTGTGCGCCACCTTGGAATCCTGCGTCTGGACCAGCCTGCTGGCCTGCTGCATACATTTTTTGAGATGCTGACTGCATGGCGTTGTTGAGGCCTTCGATGGCTGCGTCAATCTGAGCGATGTCGCCGCTGTCCTTTGCCTTCTTGAGCGTTTCGATGGCTGCTTCGATGGCTGGCTTCTCGTCTGCAGGAACTTTGTCTGCGTTGTCTTTCAGGAATGTCTCTGTCTGGAAAATCATAGAGTCTGCCTGATTGATCTTGTCGATGCGCTCGCGTTCTTTCTGGTCAGCGTCTGCATTTGCTTCTGCTTCAGCCTTCATACGCTCGATTTCTTCCTTAGAGAGGCCAGAAGATGCTTCGATGCGGATTTCCTGCTCCTTGCCTGTTGCCTTGTCCTTGGCTGACACTTTGAGGATACCGTTTGCGTCGATGTCGAAAGATACTTCAATCTGTGGAACGCCACGACGTGCTGGTGCGATGCCTGTGAGGTTGAAGATGCCAATCTGCTTGTTCTGGTTAGCCATTGGACGGTTGCCCTGAAGCACACGGATAGTTACTTCTGTCTGGTTGTCGGCCGCAGTTGAGAACACCTCTGTCTTCTTGCATGGAATTGTTGTGTTTGCTTCAATCATGGTTGTCATGACTGCACCGAGTGTTTCGATACCTACGTTGAGTGGAGTAACGTCGAGCAATACGATGTCGCCTACACCTTCTTCCTTGTTGAGGATAGCACCCTGAATAGATGCGCCTACAGCTACAACTTCGTCTGGGTTTACGCCCTTAGATGGAGCCTTGCCGAAGTAGTTCTCTACTACCTGCTGAACTGCTGGGATGCGGCTTGAACCACCTACGAGGATTACTTCATCGATGTCTGATGTTGAGATGCCAGCATCCTTCACCGCTGCCTGACATGGCACGAGGCAAGCCTGGATGAGGCTGTGTGCCAAAGACTCGAATTTAGCACGAGTGAGTGTTGTCACGAGGTGCTTTGGAGCGCCGCCTGCAGCAGTGATGTATGGCAGGTTGATTTCTGTTGAAGAGCTGCTTGAAAGCTCAATCTTAGCCTTTTCTGCCGCTTCCTTCAGACGCTGCATAGCCATTGGGTCGAGCGTGAGGTCAACACCTTCGTTAGCCTTGAAGTCGCTAACCAGCCAGTCGATGATTACCTGGTCGAAGTCGTCACCGCCGAGGTGTGTGTCGCCGTTTGTAGAAAGCACTTCGAATACACCGCCGCCGAACTCGAGGATAGAGATATCGAATGTACCACCACCAAGGTCAAATACGGCAATCTTCATGTCCTTGTTGGCCTTATCGATACCGTATGCAAGAGCTGCAGCTGTTGGCTCATTCACGATGCGCTTCACGTCAAGACCTGCAATCTGTCCTGCCTCCTTGGTTGCCTGACGCTGTGAGTCAGAGAAGTATGCAGGCACTGTGATGACAGCCTCTGTCACTTCCTGTCCGAGGTAGTCCTCTGCAGTTTTTTTCATCTTCTGCAGGATGATAGCAGAGATTTCCTGTGGAGTGTACTGACGTCCGTCGATGTCAACACGTGGAGTATTGTTGTCGCCCTTCACTACTGTATAAGGAACGCGTGATACTTCTTTCTGCACCTGGTCGTATGTTTCGCCCATGAAACGCTTGATAGAGAACACTGTGTTCTTTGGGTTAGTGATAGCCTGACGCTTAGCTGGGTCTCCCACTTTGCGCTCGCCATCCTTCACGAAGCCTACTACAGAAGGAGTTGTGCGCTTGCCTTCAGAGTTTGCAATCACTACAGGCTCGTTGCCTTCAAAAACAGATACACAAGAGTTTGTTGTACCAAGGTCAATACCAATAATCTTTCCCATAATCTTTATTTGTTTTTAGTTTATATTCTTTTTTTTAACTGTAGCAAAATTGCTGTCGCCATATCTTCAAGACAAAAGCCGTGCCAGCCTTTCATGACTGACACGACTTTACTTTTTGACTGACATTGTGGCATGAACCTATGGCAAACTCTGCCATAACAGACGTATCTACCTCTTTACATACACCTTGCTCTTCCCCATGAGAGCGCTGCGGATGCCACTCTCTGGCTCATTGCAGAACACATCCAGCTCTTGTTCAGCCTTTCTGCGTCCCAGTCCTGTCCGATTCATATAATCTTTCAACTTCATATAGCCGTTCTTCTCAATATACGCCAATGCAATCTGTAGGCGCTCCTCCGTCGTCGAAAATGCCCCAAACATCTCCTTGTATCCCTTCACGTGGTTCAGTTCCGTCGTTCTGCGTAAATTGCGCAGCCATTCCTTTTCTGGCAAGAAATTGATTTTCTTGATATACACCCCGCTCAAGTTGGCACACACCTTATTCCTTTCATCCGTATTCTCCATCTCTTCTCCGCTCAATTGGCCAAGAATCAGATTGAATGTGCCGAAACCATCTATCTTTACCGAATGTCCCAATGACAAATAAGTGTTCATCACTTCTGGCAATCCTCTCAGCACCCCTTCAAATGCGCTGCGCTTCATCATTGTTGTTTCCATGAACGCTTTCATGATGAAGTCGTTTGATAGGCACGACAAATGCCTCACCTTCGGGTAAAACTTCTTTTCGCCGGTCTTATGCATATCCGGCATCTCTTGCATGATATAATCCATATACATTATTTATTTATACACGTTATCACTCTCCGCCTTGTTCCGTCAGCATGACAAAACGACTTCCACATCCACAACTACAAAGATAGCACTTCCTTTTCATACCTACAAGGTTTCTCTCAATATTTCTAAACTTTCAAATTATATTTCTAAACTTGGGAAATATAATTTGAAAGTTTCAAAAATTATTTTCCAAGTTTAGAAATATAATAGCAGGCGGTGCGAGCAAGAATAGGGCAGGGGCAGAAAAAAGAAGTGGATGTGGAAAAAACTTGGATTTGAAGGCGAGTGAAATGAAAATGTGGATATGAGCACAGTAGAATCTCATGGAAAATACGCACTTCCACCTTCTTATTGATACATACCTTCACTTTTTTATCCAATAAATAACGTGAGTTTGACGAATCTGCGTTAAATAATGAAGTTTTAGGTCTTTCGAAAAAAAAAGTTACAGGATTGAAAGCGTGGTAAGATAAAAAATATTATCTTTGCAAAATAGACGATGATTTTATTGGGGAACAAATGATGAATAGTAACAATCTAACAAACTAAATACCAAACTGAAACATGAAAAAGAATGTTGTTAATAAAGCTTGGCGCGGACTGAAAGATGCTGTTCCTGCATGTCTTTTTGCTGCGGGCTGTTTGGGTTCGACTGAAGCTAATGCTCAACTTTCAAGCAACCCGGACAAGTTTTTGGGTAACATCACGACTTCTTACTCTGTGGATTACGGAAACGAGAAGTATTACACGCTTTGGAATCAGATAACTCCAGAGAATGAATCAAAGTGGGCTTCTATTGAAGGCAATAACGACGGCTGGAACTGGGGCGGATGCGACAATGCCTACAACTATGCAAAAAAGCACAATTTTCCTTTCAAATTCCACTGCCTCATCTGGGGTGCGCAGTATCCAGGATGGCTTGATAAACTCTCTACGGAAAAGCAGTATGAGGAGATAGTGGAATGGATGGATGCCGTCAAGAAAAAATATCCAGACCTGCCAATGATTGATGTGGTGAACGAGGCTGTGCCTGGTCATCAGCCCGCTCCTTACAAGGAGGCTCTTGGTGGTGACGGAAAGACTGGTTACGACTGGATTATCAAGGCGTTTGAGATGGCTCACGAGAGATGGCCGGATGCAATCCTCATTTATAACGATTACAACACGTTCCAGTGGCAGAGATCTCAGTTTATTGACCTTGTGCGCACGCTGCGCGATGCTGGTGCTCCTATTGACGCGTACGGATGCCAGTCACACGACTTGACAGATATGAACGTGTCCAGCTTCAAGTCAGCGATGGTGGAGATTCAGAACGCATTGAAGATGCCGATGTACAGTACAGAATACGATATTGGCACATCTGACGACGCCCTTCAGCTGCAGCGTTACAAGGAGCAGATTCCTTATATGTGGGAGGCTGACTACTGTGCTGGTATCACGCTTTGGGGATATATTTACGGAAGAACATGGACTACCGACGGAAATTCAGGTATCATCAAGGATGGCAAAGATCGTCCAGCCATGAAGTGGCTGCGTGAGTATATGAAAACGGATGCTGCGAAGAATGCGAAGAGTCCGTTCCCTGGAATGGTGAAGGAGGCTTCTGTATATGTGAAGCCTGCAGCGTTGAGCGTGACCAAGAACGAGCCTGTTCCTATCACGGTGCGTGCTCGGCTGAAAACCAAGACGATTGATCATGTGAAACTGTATGTGAAGAATCAGCTTTTCTGCACCATGACCGAGGCGCCATACACTACGGAGTACACTCCTGCTGCATTGGGCAAGTATGATTTGAAGGCTGTTGTTGTGGCTACAGATGGAACTGAATATGAGAGACTTTCTTCTTTTACGGCATACAATCCTCGTTCTACATTCAAGGGTGAAATAGCTTTGCCGGGTACGCTTCAGGCAGAAGACTTTGATGCAGGAGCTGATGGCATTTCTTACCACGATTCAGATACAAAGAAGGAAGGCGATGCTACTTCTTACCGTACCAATGGCGGTGGCGTAGATATCGTGAAGGGTAATGGCGGCAACGCTATTGGTTATACGGCAACTGGCGAATGGCTGGAGTACACGGTCAATGTGGAAGAGGCAGGCATTTACTCTTATGATGCTACCGTTTCATCAGGTGTTACCAATTCTTCTATCAGCCTTTCGTTGAGCACAGAGAACGGATTGACAAAACTTACTGATGTTCTGGCTGTTCCATGTGTGAACTCAAATGATTGGAATACTTACAGAACGATTCATGGGAGACTTCTCATTCCGCTGGAGGCAGGCAAGCAGATTATCCGTCTCAACATTACGGGCGGAAGCTGTAACGTTGACAAGATTGTGTTCAAACATGTGGATGTGGACAGCAATATGAAGCTGACAGTAACGGCAGACCCAGCTCCTGCTACGATTAACACCAGCACAACGCTCAAGGCAACGGCATCTTCAGCCACAAGCACTATTGCCAACGTGAAGTTCTATGTGGGCAACGTGCTGCTGAAATCTGTCTCTGCAGAACCATTCGAGGCTACATATCGCCCAACGGAAAAGGGAACTTACGATGTCACAGCGATAGCAACCGATGCAGATGGCAAACAGTCTAAAATTGTGAAGTATGCGCTGAAGGTCAACAATAAGCGTACTGCATACAAGGGTGTTGTCAGCATTCCTGGCATTATTCAGGCGGAAAACTTTGACAAGGGTGGCGAAGGTTTTACTTTCCACGATTCAGATGCGGAGGATCAGGGAGATGCGGAATATCGTACTGATGCTGAGGGTGTTGATATCGTGAAAGGCAATGGTGGCAATGTGCTGGGCTATACTGCTGTAGGTGAATGGCATGAATACAGCATTAACGTGAAAGAGCCTGGCAGATATTCATGCGAGGCAACTGTTTCTTCTGGCGCAACAGGTTCGGGCTTTAGTATTGGACTTGTAAAGGATGGGAAAGTTACCATTTTGAGTAGAGTTTCTGTTCCTCAGACAGGCAACAGCAGCTGGGATACTTATAAGGTGGTCAAAAGTACTTTCAATGCCAATCTCGAGGAAGGAGAGCAGATTTTGCGTATCACCATTACCGGCGCAAACTGCAACATTGACAAAATTGAACTGAAGTGCATTTTGAGTACCGATATAGACGAGGTGAATGCTGCCGAACAGATGGAAAATGCAGACATCTATAATCTTGCAGGACAGAAGGTTGACAAAAATTATAAGGGTGTTGTCATCATCGGAGGCAAAAAGATTCTGAACCGATAATCCTTTCATGTCTTATTTGAAAATTTAGCTTATTATATATATGAGAATGTGTAAATCTCCTGCGGCCTTTGTTGCTGTGGGAGATTTGCTTTTTCTGATTTTTCTCAGGTAACATCGGGAAAACGAAAGGAGATGCAGACTTTTTTAAGAAACCAATGTTGTTTGTTTCTCTGAAAAGTGCTATATTTGCCGAAATATCGGAAATATGCCAAGATTGATGAGAGACATAGGTGAGTTCAATGCGCTGTTCCATCAGCCAACCCTGCATCCATTCGTGAGTGTGGGAGATTTAGCTGCTGCCGATTCTTCATTGTTTGAACCCACCGATTTCGATATGTATTGCGTGCTGCTGCTGGAAGAAGAATGCGGCGAACTGACCAAAGACGGAAGACCCATTAGCTACAGGGCAGGAACCGTGGTGACTATGATGCCTGGGCAGACTATGGCCATCAGGGTGGAAAGCGGAAAGACTCCCCAAGGCAAGATGCTTGCATTCCGTCCGGAGTTGCTCATCAAGACTGGTTTGGGACGCGATTTCTACATGTTCGGATTCTTCAGCTATGATGCCCGTGAAGCCTTAGAATTGTCCGCCATCGAGCGAGGCATCCTGCAAAACTGCTTTGCCAATATCATAGCTGAGCTGCACACAGTAGACGACCACCTGACTGGACACATGCTCAGGCTTGGCATCGGTCAACTTTTGAGCTACTGCAAACGCTTCTACGAACGTCAGTTCGTCACTCAGCGTAAGACCAATAGCGATGTGATAGAAAAGCTCAGCAGCCTGCTTGACAACTATCTGTCAAGCGGACTCCCTGAACAGAAAGGGCAGCCTACGGTGGCATGGTGTGCTCAGCAGTTCAATTGGTCGCCTAACTACTTTGGCGATGTCATCAAGCGCGAGCTGCACATTACGGCACAGGAGTATGTGCAAGGCAAAATCATCGAAGTGGCAAAAAATATGCTCACCGACACTGCCATGTCTGTCACAGCGATAGCGCAGCAGCTCGGCTTTGCCTATCCCAACCACTTCACGCGCCTGTTCCGTCGTAAAGTGGGTATGTCACCATCGGAATACAGAATGAGAGTATAAAACACTAACACTAAACACATGACAAAATGAAAAACTCACACATCCACAAATTCACCTCCCTTCTCTTGAGCGCAGTCATGCTCAGCATGGCAGGATGCGCTCATGCCCAGCAGACAGCAGAATTCAAAGTGACCAGCCATGCCCAGCAGACCATTGACGGCTTCGGAGCCAGCGATGCGTGGAGCATGTGGCAAATCGGTACATGGGCAGACTCTCTGCAGATCCAAGTAGCTGACTGGCTGTTCTCCACTGACACCTTCGCCGACGGCACCCCCAAAGGCATCGGACTAAGCATCTGGCGCTTCAATGCAGGAGCAGGCAGCGCCACACAGGGAGACTCCGCACAAATCAATCGCGACACACGCACCGAATACTTCCAACAGCAGACAGGGCAGCGCAGATTCCTTCAACTGGCAAAAGAGCGTGGCGTACCTACCTTCCTGGCATTCTACAACTCCCCGCCAGTGCATCTGACCCAGAACGGGCTCGCCACCAATACAGGACGTGGTGGCACCTTCAACCTCAAGAAGGATGCCTACGACGACTTTGCGGCATACATTGCAGATATGCTCCAAACTGCCGAACGCGAAGACGGCATACACTTCGACTATGTGTGTCCAGTCAATGAGCCCGACGGACACTGGAACTGGCAAGGGCCCAAGCAAGAGGGCACGCCGGCCACCAATCGCGAAATAGCCAGAATAGCACGCGAGATGAGCAAGGAATTCACCAAGCGCAACATCACCACAAAGATACTGGTCAACGAATCCAGCGACCTCCGCTGCATGCTTGGCATCTACGAGGCAGACTGGCAGCGAGGCAACGAGATACAGTGCTTCTGGAATCCCGACTCCACAGACACCTATGTGGGCAATCTGCCCAACATCGCCCATGTTATGGCTGGGCACTCCTACTGGACCAACACGCCAGTACTCAAGCCGGGCGATTCAAAATATGAAACCATCGGGCTCTATGGATACCGAAAGAGAATCGCTGATGCGTTCAAGGCTGTAGGCAAGGAGTTCTGGATGACAGAGCTCTGCATTATGGGTAACGACGAAGAGATAAACGGCGGCGGCGGCTTCGACTTCTCCATGGAAGTAGCCCTCTACGTAGCACGCGTTATGCACTACGACCTCACCGTAGCCAATGCCCGTTCATGGCAGTGGTGGCGAGCAGCAGGAGGCAACTACAAAGACGGTCTTATCCGCATGTATGTGAAAGGAGAGCGCACTGGCGGCAGAGGACAGCGCCGAGGTGCAGTGCAGGAGAATATGGCACGCGACTCCAAACTCATGTGGACCATGGGTAACTTCTCTCGTTTCGTGCGCCCCGGTGCAGTGCGCCTCGATGTCGAGGGCATCACAGAAATCGATGGACTCATGCTCTCAGCCTATCGCAACACCGATGGCACCACAGCCATCGTTGCCATCAACTACGGCAAGACCGACCGCCCCGTCAGCATCAGCATGAAGGGCGGCAAGCGCGCAGCAGCCTATCGAACATCTGACACAGAGGGCGAAAACCTCAAGCACATCGGCACAGCTAACCTCAAAAAAACCATCCTTCCGGCACGTTCAGTCACTACCTTTGTGGTGGGGAAATAAAGACATTAGAAACGCATCTCATTGTGGGGTTGTACGGTTATGCGGTTAGACGGTCTGTTGTCCGTTGTCCATGGTCAATTATCAATTCGTCAACTCCCTTTCCCCTTTTAATAAATTCAACAAAATGCCGTTCGACCCGACAATCGAACGGCATTTTTCAGTTATTATAAAGAGAACCGATACAAACTATTTCTTTATCCATTTGCGAACTCCATCAGCAGAGCGGATAATGATTATTTGTCCCGCAGGAATGTTGCTGATGTTTGCAATGCGTCTGCCCTGCAAGTCGTAGTATTCTGTTGCGAGAGAAGGGGAGACTGCATCAATGTCCTCAATGGCTGTAGTTAAATTCAATGGGATGAAAGACTCCTGAGAGGAAATTTGTGCATAGGCATCGAATGGTGCCAATGTGGAAACGGCAGTCTGGCGCACCCATCCCCATTGTCCATCCTTCTGTCCTAGAATATAGTCGCCAGCAAAGAGCTGCAGCCCTGCATAAGTTCCTCGTAATGGTGCATCCAGTGGACTTGTGGCATAAGCGACTGCGCCGCTGCCTTTGAATGTCACAAGGCCTGTTGCCTCCACCAATACAGGCTGGTGTGCAGCAATGATTGTTGTTTCTTGGCAGATGAAGTCGTCGGACACAGTATATGCTTTCACACCTTCAGGCACGTTTGCAGCAAACGGCAGCATCAGCATGCGAGCACCAGCCACATCGACCGTCAGCAAAGCTTCATTAGCCGTAAAGGCTGTTGCAGGGCGGAAAATACCGCCGTTGTCAGACAGTTTCAGGCTCTGGCATACTGACCCTTTCACCACATTGTCGGTTGCAATCGTACACTCTTCTGCCACATACACCACGCGGTTTTTGCCATCCAACCAAGACAGTTCGGCGGGAAGGCCTGCTACACCAGCTAAGTTAAGGCTTGTGCATGCCTGGTCTTGAGTGTATTCCATCATGTTGCTGTCATCAGCCGTATAGTCGCCAGTCAGCGTCGCTGCATAGCTGTTGCCGTTGTCTAAATAGACATCGCCGAAAGTGATAGAGAGCTTAGATACCGCATTGTCGCAAGTGAAGGAGATGATGCCCATGCAATCGTCTGCGAGCGTGGCTGGCGAGAGGTCAAGCACAATGTCAAAGTTCTGTCCGCGGCTCAAATCAATACGTTCATACGTGTGCTTCTGCACCTTGCCGTCGCTGTTCACATAAGTAAGCGTAGGTGCGCCAATTGTCAGCGAGTTCGTGCTGGTCACCTTGTTCACATGCATAACGAGTCTCGAGAAACGGTCGCTCAACGCCACATATCCGCGAACAGCAGTTGTTTGCGACGAGATGAGCGGATTGGAAGCATCAAAAGTCTTCGTCTTGTTCGACAATTTATAGAGCGTGCCAAATGTGGTTCTTGTGGCTTGCATATCGTCAATTCGGTCGAAACGTGTAGCGTTCCCCTTCATGTTGGACGCTTGGCGGTCGCTTGAACGTACAAATAGTACCGTGCACACACTCTTAGACGCAATCGTTGCAACAGGACGGCATGTCTCAACATCCTGATTCAGAACTGTCTTCGTGAAGTTCTTAGATTTAGCTGTTGTATATAATTCTCCTTTTTTTGTATAGAAAGGCAAGTCCACTGTCAATGTCACGTTTTCTTCGCCAGAGTTTGCCATGACTACTACCACGGAGTCGCCTGTTTGTGAGATATAGGCAGAACTCTCCAGGCTGTTGCCGTTCCAAGTGGCATCAATGCGTGTCATGCCCGTCACGAATCGAGCAAAGTGCGCCATGATATAACCACGTTTTGTGATGGTGCCGTTCGATGTGCCTCTCTGTCCATCACCCATCATAGCGTAGTAGCGCTTGGATGCATAGTGAATCCATGCATTGAAATCGCCCAGCATACACGTGTTGATAGCTGTGAAGAAATTGAAGAAGTCCTTTGAGAAGTCGAAGTTGCGTGTGTTGTTCTCAATTTCGTTCCAGTTAATCAAGTACTCTGTCATCCAGATTTCTTTGCCTTTCTTTGCAAGATTCTTGTATGCCGACTGTATGCCGCCATACTGGTGACCGCCGTAGATGTCGAAGCAGTCAATGACATCCGTCTTGTTGAGCGCGTTGGCATAAGAGTCGCTTACAGCCAAAGTCTCAGGTGCCATAATCTTGCAGCTGATGCTACGTCCATAAGTTTTTACAAATTCGGCAATCTCGGTGTTTGACCACAGGCAGCCGGCATACGAGGCGGGCCAGTCTGGTTCGTTCTGGATGGAGATGGCATCTAGTTCCACTCCGTTTTTGCGCAGATACTGTACATAGTCCTCCAGATACTGAGCATAGTCTGCCCAATTTTCTCTTTTTAGTTTACCGGTTGTGCCATCCTCGTTTTTTGCATTGCTTGTTCCGTTCGTCTTCCACTCTGCAGGCTGACCCCATGGTGAGGCAAATACGATGAGCCCCATTTGCTTCGCCTTCTTTGCCGTAGCCAGCGATTGCCCCCAAGCGTTCTTGCCAATAGGAATGTAGAGACGCATGATGTTGCATCCCACGATACTGCTTTTACCCCACACCTTCTCAATCTCGGCATTCGACATGTGGTTGTATGTGAATTGAGGACTGCACACAAATCCTCCGAACCCTGTAATATGCTGATGCGTCTGTTGTGCGTCCAGCCTCACAGTTGCCTTAGTCTGAGCCATAGCTTGATACCCAGTCATGCAAAGCACCGCGGCTGCTATACATTTCCAAAACTTTCTCATAATTCTTTTTAATAGTTATAGTTTTCACGAGGCAAAGATACGGCTTTTTAAGAAAAGCAATTATTCTCTATGTTACATTTTTTTCTTCATACATTTCAAAACTTTTTATACTCTGAGGAATGTATGCTGGGAACAGAAAGAAACTTTGTTTTCTCGAATTCACATTGAAAGAGTCTGATTTGAAGGGGAAAGATATTGTTTCCAGTAAGTTACTTTTGCTCGGGGATAAAAATAAATAATTTATTTTGTGTTTTGTTTGCTTAATCGTACCTTTGACTCTCGTCGAAGGTACTCACGTTCGGAAAAACCTAAAAATATTTTGTTTTTTCACTCACTTAATCGTACCTTTGCGAAAAACAATACAAAAACCTATTGAAAGATGAATCGTAAACTTTTATTTGTTTTAGCAGCATGGGTACTGCTTGCTGGCATTGTTCGTGCACAGAATTTGAATGAAGAGGAGAAGCCTTTGTTGACATTGGCATGTATTTCTGACATCCACACGGAACGTTCTCTTGTGGATTGTACGAATTTGGAGGATATTTCTTTGCGAGGGTCTTTTACGAGAACGCTTGCTATGATAAAAAGAGACGAAAAGATTGATGTGATGCTGCTGGGTGGGGACAATACGAGTGATGCAACGATTCCTTATGCCAATTGGGAATATACTCGTAACCTCATTGCAAGAAACACGCGTATTGCTTTCCCTTCTTCTTCCTCTACACCTGTACTTTATTTGTCAGGAAATCATGAATATGAGGTGGCAAATTGGGATAATATACCTAAATCATATAATGCAGGTGACTATTACACATATCCGATGAAAGAGGATATAGGGGAATTGTCTGAAAATGACGCTTTTTATGAGGATGCTGATAATGGTGCGTTGGGAAAGATGTCTTTGCTTGCGGCTTATCATTATGTGATAAAAGGATTTGATTTTGTGGTCTTGAATGCGGGCAAGTACTTTTTCCAAGGAGCATGGGATTATAAGTATTCTGAAGAATCAGTACAATGGGTAGCAGAGAAGTTGGCTGAGATTTATGCGGAGAATCCAGAAAAAACAGTGTTCTTTGCTGTTCATGTGCCTTTTAGCGATTCAAACAGCCTTCGCGAACCGTCTAAAGGTATGGTTTCTTCTGCAGGTGAGAAATTGCTGAAAAAGACATTGAGCAAATATCCTAATCTGATTATGCTTTATGGACATGATCATGGTGGCGATAAAGCTTATACAAGAACGAAGACATCGCAGCGTGTTACTCGTTATGATATGAATGGAAATGTGATTGCTACAACTGACGATACGCATGTGGATGGAGTAACGCAAGATACTGAGAATGAAACAGAGAAGAAAAACGTTGCTTTTTATTTAAAGAATCGTGGCAATAGCCAATATTTGGGATATAATACTTATAACCTTGCTCCTGTAGTTGATAAGACAAAGATTATGTTTACGGAGCAGGGAGAAAAGGGCTACTATCTGGAACTGGATGCTCCGAATCCGTCTGCTAGCAGCAATAGTTTTGTGCATATAGGTACTAATGGATATTTTTCGGGAGGAGATCCTTCTGTACTCTATCTATACGAATTAAATGCAGATGGGAGCGTTAATGCTCAACGTGTTAATCAGTTGCAAGTAAATCATGCTTATCTGATCGTGGGAAAGAACGGTTCTGACTATTATGCGCTCTCCAATGAGACTTACAATTCGGGAACAGCTCAGCGTATGCAGCGTGTACAGGTGACGCTTTCGTCAGATTTGGAAACTTTGACTCTTTCGGAGGCTTCTGATGCATTGTTGTGGGAGTTTGAAGAAGTTGCAGATGAGGTAGAGAAGGTGACAAATGCAGAATGGTATGTTCGTAGCGAGGTTTCAGGAGAGTATCTTGGGTTTAATTCGCTCAATCTTGGCATGGTTCCTGATGAGAATGTTGTAACGGTCGAAGTGACTGATGTGTCACAAGCAGCATTTGCTTTGCGTGTGAGTGGAAGTGGTTCTGAGGCTAATGGAAATTATATGATTTCAAGCTCAAGTGGTCGTTTCTCTGCTAATGAGAATAAATATCCAACTTATTTCTTTAAGGTGACAAAGAGGGATGATACGGAAATTATAGCTGAAAAAGTAGCTGAACTTGAAGCAGGAGAAACATATGTGATTGTGGCAGAGAATGCAAAGGATCGTACAAAACTGTATGCTGTCACCAATGAAGGCTATCCTGCTACTAACAGCAATCGCTTGGTGGGATTGAATGTGACGGATTTGGATGGGAAACTGGTGCTTGATGCTTCGCAGGCAAATGCTTTGTGGAAGTTTGAGGTGGCTCGGAAAGAGGAAGTCGCACCTAGCTTCTTCTCTGCATTCATGGGTTCAATGCGCTATTACTATAATACGATTGATCCAGGTGACATGCCAGTGGAAACTCCAAATATTGTTCAGGCTCTTATCGTGTATGTGTATGCGGATCGTGTGGAACTGCACATGAAAAACTATAATCGTTCAGGTACAATCAATGGTATAACTGTCAATAAGGAATTAGCGCCTTACATCTCTTATCGAAAGGTAGATGTGCCAACTTCAATACAGGATGTTCAGTTGAAGGATGTTTTTTATACGGAGGGAAAAAGTTCTTATGATTTGCTGGGACGAAAGGGCGTCAATGCTCCTTCTGGAACTATTCGTATTATCAATGGCAAGAAGGTGCTGCAGAAATAATTTATGATTCCTTGATTTGACTATCAAATGATTACGAATAATAACTTGCAGGAAATAGAAGGTGTTGTGGCGCATCTGAAATCAGTGCCGTTTGACGTAACGGTCGGAGGTTTGTATTCGGCTGCTCAGCTTTATCATGGGTATGAACCTGAATGCCCGCAAAGTTATGAAGAATGTTATGACCAGCATGTGTATCAGCACTTTTTGTTGGAGGGTAAGCAAACTGGCAACATGAAGGAACAACTGGCAAGGACGCTGCATGATTACCGTATTCATGTGGGCATTCGTGATTTTATGGCTCGCTATGACAACTTTCGTTGTATAGGCATTATGGGTGGTCATGCTTTGCTGAGGACGGATGATATGTTTCGTAAGGTCGCTTTTCTTAGCAAGCGTCTGACGGAAAGGAACTTTTACATGATTAGCGGTGGAGGACCGGGTGCTATGGAGGCTACTCATCTGGGGGCTTGGATGGCGGGACGAACGGACGAGGAAATGGATGCAGCTCTAGCTGTTTTGCAGTCTGCGCCTTCGTTTCATGATGAGAGATGGCTCTCTACGGCTTTCCGTGTCATGCAGAAATATCCTCAACAAAAATATGTCAGTTTAGGCATTCCTACTTGGCTGTATGGCCATGAGCCTTCTACGCCTTTTGCTACGCATATTGCTAAGTTCTTTGAAAACAGTATTCGTGAGGACAGCATTCTAACGTTGGCTTTCGGTGGGATTGTTTATACGCCTGGCAGTGCGGGAACGATGCAGGAGATTTTTCAAGACGCTGTTCAGAATCATTATTTGTCTTTCGGTTTTTCGAGCCCGATGATTTTCTTGGGCAGTCGGTTCTGGACGGAGGAAATGCCTGTTTATCCATTGCTGGAGAGTTTGGAAGAGAGGGGAAAGTATAAGAATTTGCGGCTGGGACTGACGGATGACATCGGAGTGGTGGTGGAAGTTCTGGAACGGTTTAGTATGGAAAATATTACAAAAAATAAATAAAAGAAAAATGAGAAAATTTGTATTTGCAATGGTTATGGCAGCTGTGGGGTGCTGTAGCGTGTCTGCCCAAAACGCGTCTGTGAGAAATCTGGGAGAATCTAAGTATGAAATGGCTATGGGCGAACTGGCCATGGTGATTGATGCTGGAAAGGGTGGCAAGATTCTGTCATTCAAGCATGGAGAACTGGAGTCTATCTCGCAGTTGACAATGCGTGAGACGTTTGGAAGCACGTTCTGGACAAGTCCGCAGAAGGAGTGGAACTGGCCTCCTGTGCAGGAATATGACAAGATGCCGTATGCTGTTGAAGAAAGGGGTGGCGCTCTGATTATGACGAGTCAGGTGTCGGAACGTTTGAAGTATCAGATTCGAAAGGAGTTTGCCATGGATGAGGCTGACAATGCGTTTGTTATAACTTATTCTATTGTGAACAGGGGTGACATGCCTCGAAAGGTGGCTCCATGGGAAATTACTCGTGTACTGAACGAGGGAGGGCTTATCTTCTTTGATGCTCCAGTGGAGGGGATTACTCCTGTGAATCTGATGGATTTCTCGTCTAAATATGGTGCAGCATGGTATCTTTCTGACGAGGCTGCAGAGAATCGTAAAATCAATGCGGATGGAAAAGGGTGGCTGGCATATAAGAATGATAAGTTGCTGCTTATTAAGACGTTCGAAGATTTGGAAGCAGGAATGTCTGCTCCTGATGAGGCTGAAATCCAAATTTATGTGAACAGGGGTAGGACTTACATTGAACTGGAGAGTCAGGGGGCTTATACGGAGTTGCAACCTGGTGAGTCGCTGAATTGGAGTGTGCGTTGGTACCTGCTTCCTGACGATGCGCCAGTGAAACCTTCAAAGGCTCTGGTTCGTAAGGTTAAGAAGGTTGTGTCAAAATAGGCACAACCTTTTTTTGTTCATTCTATTTTTCAAATTCCCGTATCTTTCGGTGCGCCTTTGTCTTTTTTTCTCAGGTGGAAGCTGGTGGGGTGTTTTTTTTTGTGGATGCGTTGGGATTTTTCTTAACTTTGTATCCAATAAACCGTTTTGTTATTGGTTAAGCTGGATTTGTTGAATGAAAAATGATTTTTATGTTCATGGGCTGACAGAGTCAGAAGTGCAGGACAGCCGTGAGAAGTATGGACTAAATTTGATTACTCCACCTAAGGAAACGTCATGGTGGATGCTCTATCTGGAGAAGTTCAAAGACCCTATTATCGTGATTCTGCTGGTGGCAACGAGCATCTCGCTGGTGTTTGGATTCATCAATGGTGATTTTACGGAGTCTGTCGGCATCGTCTGTGCGGTGCTTATTGCTACGGGTGTGGGATTCTGGCAGGAATATTCGGCGAAGAAGAAGTTTGACGCGATGAGGTCGGATAGCGATTATGAGATGGTGAAGGTGAGGCGCGATGGCGTTGTGGTGGAGGTGTCGAAAGACCAGATGGTTGTGGGCGATGTGGCGATTCTCTCGGCTGGCGACGAGATTCCTGCTGACATTGTGCTGTTTCGGTCAACGGACATGAAGGTGGCTGAGGCGTGCATGACGGGTGAGTCGGTGGCGGTATCTAAATATCCGATGGATGTGCCTTATGAAGGGTCTGGATTTGCCCCTAATCTGCTGCTGCGTGGAACGACGATTGAGCAGGGTATGGGAGAGGGCGTTGTGGTGAAGGTTGGTGATGCTACAGAGATAGGCAAGACTACTCGTCAGGCTTCGGAAGAGACAGGTAACAAGACTCCGCTGGAGGAGAAACTGGAGGAACTTGCCCAGAAAATTAATGTGGCGGCTTTTACGGTAGCTGGCCTGATGTTTGTGGTGCTGAATTTGGTGCATTGGGACTTTGCGTTTGGCGATGAGCCTTTTGTGTGGACTTGGGAGACGTTCCTTCTAGAGGTACAGTTTTTGATGGGTGCTGTGGTGGTCATCATTGTGGCTGTACCCGAGGGACTTCCGCTGTCGGTTACTTTGGCTTTGGCTTTTTCTATGAAGACGATGGCGAAGGAGCATAACCTCATCAAGAAGATGCATGCCTGCGAAACGATTGGGGCTGTGAATGTTATCTTTACGGACAAGACAGGTACGCTGACGCAGAATGTGATGACGGTGGTCGATGCTGATGTGCAGGGGACGGATGGGGATATGTTGGATGTGATTGGTGCGCTGAACTCTGCTGCAAACTGGTCGGATGGAGGACGTGTACTAGGAAATCCGACGGAATGCGCCATTCTCAAAAGGATGGGGCAACAGAGGACGGAGGAACTGCGTCTGCGTTATCAGATTCTGGATTGCATTCCCTTTTCCAGTTCCTATAAATATATGGTGAGCTATGTTCAAGACCGAGAGACTGGCGAAAAATGGATGGTGGCGAAGGGTGCGCCTGAGGTGATTGCTCGCATGATTGGATATGATGCTTATCTGGATGGTGTGTCTGCTCAGCAGGCTCGTGGGCGCAGAGCTATTTCGGCAGCTTTGCTGGAGGGAGAAGATTATGAAAGCGTTAAGCGTATGCTTGAGGAGAAGGGATGTGTCGAGAAGGGTAGGTATGTGGGTACTTGGTATATTGAAGACCCTGTCCGCTCGGATGTACCTGTGGCGGTGGAGAAATGCTATGGGGCTGGTATTGATGTAGTGATGATGACTGGTGACAACTTGAAAACGGGTACGGAAATAGCTCGTCAGGCTGGTTTCCAGAACATCTGGGCAATCGAGGCGAAGGATTTTGATGAGGTGGTGGGTACGAAGCAGAATGGGCGTGAACTGCCTAATGTGATAGCGCGCTGCACGCCTGAAAACAAGTTGTCTATCTTGAAGTGGGCACAGGCTCGCCGCTATGTGTGTGCTATGACTGGCGATGGCGTGAATGACTCTCCTTCGTTGAACTATGCCGATGTGGGCATTGCCATGGGGTCTGGTACATCGGTGGCCAAGGAGGCTTCGGACATTGTGCTGCTGAATGATGCTTTCCCTTCTATAGTGACGGGTGTGAAGTGGGGACGTTCATTGTTCAAGAACATCAAGAATTTCCTTTTCCTTCAGCTGTCTATCAATGTGTCGGCATGTCTAGTGGCGGTTTTTGGTCCATTGGTGGGCGTGGAGATGCCGTTTACGGTCACTCAATTTTTGTGGATTAATTTGGTGATGGACACGCTGGCGGCTATTGCCTTGGCTTCGGAGCCTGCGGATGAGAAGGTGCTTAGGGACAAGCCTCGCGACAGAGAGGAATTTATTATTAACCGTTCGTTGCTGAAGGCAGTGTTCGGATTTGGTGTATTTGTTTGGCTGCTGTGTACGGCGGTATTGTGGGGCATGAATAATCGGGATGCTGTGGATGGCTGGGGTGTGGATGCGCTTTCGTCTTTTTTCTCAACGATGAATCTGACTATTTTCTTTGCGGCTTACATGATTATGAACTGGTGGAATATGTTTAACGCACGAGTGATAGACAAGAATAAGTCGTTGTTTGATGGTTTGGGAAAGAACGGGAAGTTTACTGGCATCATGCTCTTCATTCTTTTCGTGACGGTGGCAGCTGTGCAGTATGGCGGCGAAGTGTTCCGCACAGAACCTCTTTCATGGCAGACATGGTGCTGGATTCTGCTGATTACTTCTCCTGTGGTTATTATTCGCGAATTATATTTCCAGTTGAGGCAAATTCTCTCTAGAAGAGCGTGACATCCATATTTACAGAAACAGGGACGAAGCATGCTTCGTCCCTGTTTCTGTAAATATGGATACATTTTAATTAAAAATGTCGTTAAAGCATTTTTCTGTTGCTCCAGCATTACTATTGATGTAGTTGCCTGCTGCGCGTCCTGCCTGCTGGAGTGCTTCGGGCGAATGAATAAATCTGTCCATAATGCTGGCGAAGGTCTGTTCGTCTTGATACTCGAAAGAACCTCCGCATGCCTTGAGTGCTTGTGCTTCACGGAACTTTTTGTTGTTGGGCCCGAAAAGTACAGGTATGCCATAGACCGCAGCTTCGGGTACGTTGTGAATGCCGACTCCGAAGCCACCTCCGACGAGTGCCACCTTGCCGTATCTGTAGATGGATGAGAGTTTCCCAAAGCAGTTGACAATCAGGGCAAGCCCTTTCTCTTCAGTGTCATTTTTTAGGGCGGAGAGTATGTCTGGCTTATTCTCCAACTCGGTGTATCTCACAGACTTGTATCCGTTTTCAGCCAGTAGTTTCTCTATTTCTCTGAGGTGGGTTTCGCTGATGACATGAGGGGCTATGATGAGTCTCCAATCTTTGTGCCGGGCAAAATAGGGAATGTAGATTTCTTCGTCGGGTCCCCATGATGAGCCTGCAATGAAGCAGGGAGAGTTTTCGGCAAATTGTTCTACTATCGACAGTGGTGCAGCAGCGTTTCTGATTGCGATGACGCGGTCAAGTCTTGTGTCGCCCACTACTGTTGTGTTCATGATGCCATGTTCAGCAAGCAGGTCCTTTGAGAGCTGATTCTGTACAAACATGTGGTCGAATTGCCTGATGGGTGTGAGCGAGCCATACCACTTGAAAAAATGCTGGTCGGCACGGAATATGCTACTGACGCTGTACACTTTTGTACCTCGTTTGCACAGTGCCTTGAGAAAGTTTGTCCAAAATTCATATTTGATGAAAATGGCTATTTCTGGATGTGCCAGACGGATGAACGAATAAACGTTTCCTGGGGTGTCGAAGGGTATATAGCACACGAGGTCTGCACCTTCGTAGTCTTTCCTCACTTCATAGCCTGATGGCGAGAAGAACGTGAGCAGTATTTTGTATTCAGGACGCTCTACGCGCAGACGTTCCATGAGTGGACGTCCCTGCTCAAATTCTCCGAGCGAAGCAGCATGGAACCATACTACTCTGTCTGTTGGCTTGATGTGTCGGTGCAGTAGCATGAATGTCTGTCCGATGCCATAGACTCTTTTTCTTATTTTTTTGCTAAAGAGGGAGGCGATGATGGCAGCGAATGTGTAGAGATATATGCCGAGTGTATAAATCATGTGTCGCAATTTTTATCCCAGTTTCTCGATGGCGAACTTCATGCGCTTGATGACTTCGTCTTTGCCTAAGAAAGCTGACAGTTCATACATGTCTGGTCCCTGTCCAGTGCCGACCAGTGCTACACGCCATGCATTCCAAGGTTTGATGCCTGTGGTTTCTGTCCATGGGTCTATGATTGCTTTCTGTCCTTCTGCGCTCCAGTCGGCAATGCCTTCCAGCACTGTCATCATCTGCTGCATTTCGTCAGCAGTGTTCTCCTTCCAGTTCTTGCGAATGAATTTGTCGTTCTCCTTGTCAAACTCAGCAGGAGCCACAAAGAAGAATTGGGTGAGTGGCCATAAGTCGCTTGGAAAAGAAATGTTGCGTTTTTTCTTGTTGCCTTGTCCATCGGTATATTCGATGACTTTC
>JAEIGA010004555.1_pt1 | contig 21425 bp, 13 predicted proteins | sample 9270691 | NCBI WGS metagenome assembly JAEIGA01 (sample SAMN17057246, study PRJNA624740) | gut metagenome | biome: biome; isolation source: fecal sample | host: Bos grunniens | place: China: Xizang | collected 2019 | reverse complement strand
TGTGCATGCTGCGCCTGCAAGTCCGATCCAAAGGAGCGGAAGACCGGTGAGGGCTACGAGAGTGATGCCGCAGATCACGCCGAGAACGAGTGATACGATGGCGATATTCTTGATTTCATGTGGCTGGAACATGCCTGTAGTGAGGGTCTTGGCTCCGAATGTGTCTTCAGCGTCCACCTTCTTCTTGAAGTCGAAATAGTCGCTCCATGTGTTTCCTGCGATGTGGAAAAGGATCATTCCGACCAATGTCAGTACGCCGTTGAGCCAGTTGATCTGAGCTTCAGTCCAGAAAAGGAACGCAAGAGTTACGATGATAGGCATCGCCGATGCCGGGAATGACCAAGGTCGTACTGCGATGACCCACTCTTTGAAAGGATGTTTTGCCATAGTTTCTTTTAATTCAAGAAAAAAATTTTACAAATATATATAAAAAAGTAGATATTCGATTGGATCCCACTCTTATGGTGGGCGGTTTCGTCTAAACGTATATATTAATTCTTTAAGTTCAAATAAATTATGTTTATCTTTGCTCGATTATAACTATATTAACAACTAACAAGATTATGGGTATTGTTTCTACTCTGAAAAAGTCACTGATGACGCTTGCACTGATGATCAGCCCGGTCATCATGCTGGCTCAGTCTGCCGGTATATCCGGAGTGGTGCTTGACGAGACAGGGGAACCGTACATCGGAGCGACAGTCATGGTCCGAGGTACATCTGTAGCAACCATAACAGATCTCGATGGTAAGTTCGTCCTCGATCTGAATGAAAATGCTACTCTCGTCATTTCATACATCGGCTGTGAGACACAGACAGTAGTCGCTTATGTCGGCACGCCGGTAAAAGTAATTCTGAAGCCTGACGCATTGGCACTTGATGCCGGTACAGTCGTGGCTGTCGGTTATGGTACACAGAAAAAGGAGTCTGTGGTGGGTGCGATTTCTTCTGTCCGTCCGGCAGAACTTCGTGTTCCTGTACGTTCTCTTTCTCAGTCGCTTGCCGGTAATGTGGCAGGTCTTGTCGCTCTTCAGTCTTCAGGAGAGCCTGGAAAGGATGACGCTCAGTTCTGGATCCGTGGTATCGCAACCTTTACAGGAGATCCTAACCCTCTCGTACTCGTGGATGGTATCGAGCGTCCTTTGGAGAATGTCGATCCTCTTGAAATCGAATCCTTCTCAGTACTGAAGGATGCTTCTGCGACAGCAGTTTATGGTGTTCGTGGTGCCAACGGTGTAATCCTCATCAATACAAGACGCGGTTTTGACGGACCTGCGCGTATTGATGTACGCTATGAGCAGGGTTTCTCGACAGCGTCAAAGCGTCTTTCTTTCTTGGATGCCGCAACGCGTTCAATGCTCTTCAACGAGGCCTTGGAGGCAACGGCAGGTGCTCCGCTGTCAAACAAGTATCTTGATCATGAAATCGAAGCTATGCGTATGCAGCTGGATCCGGAGCTTTATCCGGACGTAGACTGGCAGAAGGTGCTCATGAAGGATCTTACAATGTCCGAGAAGGTGAGTGCCAACATCTCCGGAGGTGGTAAGTTTGCCCGCTATTTCACTTCGATTTCATTCTACAACCAGGAGGGACAGTACACAGTGAACCCTGGCCAGTATGATTGGGTCAGCCCTGCTATCGGCAGTTTCGGAGCAAACGTAAACTACACACGTTATAACTTCCGTACCAACGTGGACATGGACATCACTCCTACCACCACAGTAAGCCTCGGTCTCCAAGGCAACGTCTCAGAGAACATCGAGCCTGAGGAGGGTGGATCTGCTGCAATCTACCGTGATATCATCAATGCTGCGCCAAATGCCTTCCCGGTTCTTCTCAAGGACGGTTCGCTTGCTGGCCGTGACGGTTTGAACAACCCTTATAATATGCTCACTCAGCGTGGTTATGCGCAGACAATGGAGAATGCTCTCCGTGCAAACCTTGCCATTGACCAGGATCTCAAGTTCATCACTGAGGGTCTCAAGGCCAAGATTACATACGCCTATGACTTCACCACAAAGGCAATGGATTCAAGAAAGCGTGGAATCAGCTTCTATGAGCCTATCAGCCGTGATGAGGATGGTGAACTCATGACACAGGAGTGGTACCCTGAGTCGTATCAGGATTACCTCAGCTATGAGCATTCCAGCACATCGACAAGGTCGCAGTATGCTGAGGCAACAATCAACTACCAGAGATATTTCGGAAAGCACGACGTCGGTGCTCTCGTAATGGGATTTGCAAAGGACTATCGCTACATGGTCAAGGGCATGGACTACATCACTTCTCTTCCAAACAGAAGCCTTGGTCTCGCAGGTCGTGTGACATATGCCTATGATAACCGTTATCTCATTGAGGCCAACATCGGTTTCAACGGTTCCGAGAACTTCTCGAAGGGCAACAGAATGGGTGTGTTCCCTGCTGTCGCTCTCGGTTGGGTCGCTTCACAGGAGCCATGGCTTCAGGACAGCGAGGTATTGACATGGGCTAAGGTGCGTGCTTCTGTCGGCCAGGTAGGTAATGACCAGATCCAATCTACACGCTTCATCTATCTTGCAACATTGAAGGAAAATGCAAGCGGTTACAATAATATGGGTGTAAACTTCGACAAGTATGTAGGTGGTATCGGCGAAGGCCGAATGGCAAACGAGGATGTGACCTGGGAGGTCGCTACCAAGTACAATGTCGGAGTCGAGCTCGGTTTCTTCAACGCTCTCAGACTTAATGGAGATGTGTTCTACGAGCTTCGTGAAAACATCTTCCTTTCTCCACAGGTTTCAGAGATTACAGGTCTTCCTAAGGACTTTGATATCTTTGCGAACATGGGTACGATGGCCAACAAGGGATTCGAGATTTCCGGAGAGTACCAGAAGCAGATCGGCGACCTGTATCTGTCGGCCCGCGGTAACTTTACATTCACAAGAAACACCGTTCTTGAAGATGGCAAGTACTATGCATATCCATGGCAGGACCAGAAGGGTGTGCGTTATGGTCTGAGACAGGGTTACAAGGCAATGCATCTGTTCTCTCAGGAGGAACTCGATGCGCTTCCTGATTATTATGAGCAGTTTGCGATGGACAAGACGATGCTCCGTCCGGGAGATATCCGTTATGAGGACCTCAATGATGACGGTAGGATCACAGAGGCAGACCAGACATGGATCGGTAATCCTTCAATGCCAGAGATCGTGTACGGTTTCGGTGCATCTCTCAACTGGAAGGGTCTGGACTTCTCTGTATTGTTCCAGGGTGCCGGCAACCGTTCTACATATCTGACAGGAGGATGGTATTTCCAGCCGTTCCAGGCAGAGCGTGGACCAAAGTTCATGGGTAACGTGATGACTGCTTTCCTTGACCGTTGGACAGAGGATAACCCAAATCCACACGCATTCTCTCCACGACTCTCATATGGTCCGAATGCCAACAACTACAAGACATCGACATGGTGGCTTCGTGATGCAAGTTACCTCCGTCTGAAGAATGTCGAGATCGGATATTCACTTCCTGACCGTTGGGCAAAGAAGGTATATGCAGATCAGCTCCGTATATATCTCCAGGGTGTGAATCTCCTTACTTTCAGTAAGTTCTACTCGGATTTCTGGGATCCTGAGACAAATGCGGACTCATATCCTATGCAGAGAGTAGTATTCCTTGGTCTGAATGTTTCATTCTAATGATTTCACTGTATGAAGAATAAGATATTATATATAATTCTTTCATCGTTGATGCTGGTTCCTGCATGTGACTATCTTGATCAGGATCCTGGCGGAATGAATACCATTGACAAGGTATTCGTTTCAGAGGTGTCTACCAAGGAATGGTATGCACGTATTTACAGCGATGATTTTATGGTGCAGGAGATGCACTATAGCGGTCAGATTCCATATTTCTGGTGTACTGACGAGTCTTGCTATGTGATGGAGTCAAACATCAAGAGTATTTCAGAGGGTTTGATGTCTCCTGACAACTATTACGGCTACACAGGATACAACCTATATTTCTTTGTGCGTTACTACCAGGCAATCCGCCATTGCAACATATTCATCGAGAACCTTGACAAGTGTCTGGAAATGGGTGAGCTTGAGCGTCGTACCAAGATGGCAGAGGCTCGTTTCATGCGCGCTTATTACCATTACCTTCTTCTGCGTCTGTATGGACCTATTCCGATCGTAGACAAGTCCCGTAGCGCAAATGAGATTGCTGCTCCTCAGGGCCGTAAGCCGTTTGCAGATTGCGTGAAGTGGATCAGCGACGAGATCGACTGGGCATGTGAGAACGGTATGCCTGAGACACGCAATGCATCACTCGAGATGGGTCTTCCTACAATCGGTGCAGCCAAGGCCATCAAGTCAAGAATGCTTCTGATGGCAGCCAGTCCGCTTTACAATGGAAACACGATCTATGCCTCATGGACTAATCCTGACGGAACTCCTCTCATGCCGTCAAAGTATGATAAAGAACTTTGGCTTCATGCCGCAGAATCTGCAAAGCATGTGATCGACAGCTACGGATACTCTCTCAAGCAGGCCCCTGCAAATGCCACTTTTGATGAGTATGTGGACAATATCCGTTCAATCACCACAACATGGGGCGAGAACAATCCTGAGGTGATCTGGGCTCATGCAAACAGCATGCAGTGGTATGGCATGTGTGCTCTTCCGGCAAGATGGTTCGGATGGAACGGACGTTATTCTCTCCCTGCAGGTTTCGTCAACGAATTCTTCATGGCAGACGGTTCCAAGGCTCGTCCGCTCGAGGAGTGGTTCGAGAACAAGCAGTTCTCTACAGAGGCAGGAAACGGTACGATCGCTGAAACCTTCTGGATGTTCTGCAACAGGGAGCCACGCTTCTACGCAAACATTCACTTCCCTAACCAGCGTCTTACATATGCTTCTCCTACCGAGCCAGACACAGATCAGGATTCTGACGGATACGGCATTGTGGACTTCTGGTACAAAGGTGCTTCAGGACACAGTGCGACTCCGGGAGACAAGAATACTTCAGGTTTCTCAGTCCGTAAGAATATTCCGCTTGACTATGTGTCAAACAAGTCAAAGGGTACAGCGACACGTATGCTTAATTGCCCATTCCCTATCATCCGTCTTGGTGAGATCTACCTTAACTATGCCGAGGCTCTCAACGAGTATTATGGTGTAGAGAAGCAGGCTGAGGTGCTCGTGTACCTCAATGCAATCCGCACACGTGCCGGTATTCCTGCATATACAGGTTCATACTCTCAGGAGGAAATGCGCGAGATGATCCGTCACGAGCGTAAGATCGAGCTCTCTTATGAGTGTCAGCGTTTCTTCGATGTGCGTCGTTGGTTCATCGCTCACGGACCGGAGGGAGTATTCAATCAGAATGAGGTAGGTCTCGACATGTCAAAGGGTACTGGCCCTACAGACCAGGAGTTCTTCACTCTCGTACAGACAGCCATCAAGAGATTTGACATCCAGCATTATTTCATGCCTATCAAGGCTTCTGAGTGCGAACTTAACAGCCAGCTGGTGCAGGCTCCATTCTATTAATAGATAGCCACGTTGTTTATTTATAGAATTTGGAAAACTTAAATTTCAGAAAATTATGAGACGATTTATTAATATATTTTCAGCGGTTGCTCTGTTGTCTGCGATGTATGCATGTCAGGCAGAACTTCCACCGATTGTGATAAATCCCGATCCTGTATTCGATAAGAACGGTGTATATACTTTGAATACGATCTCGATTTATGATGAGGAGGAGGTGCTTATCACGGTATCCCGCGTCCACGGCCTCTCTAAGGAGGTTGACATGATCGTTGATGTTGATGCGGCTCTTCTCGAGGAGTATAACACCCTCAACGGCACTTCATATAAGCTCATGCCTGAGAAGTATTACGAGCATGAGGCTTCAGTGAGACTTGATAAGACTGTAAAGTCGATTGAAGTCCCTGTTACATTGAAACCTAAGGCTCTTGTCGATGACTTCGGTCTTGAGGCATCCCATGAATATGTCATTCCTATTTCCATCACTAGTTCATCAATTACTCTTGATGACAAGGGCGCGATGTCGCAGGTGATCATTCTTCCTCACATAGTTGAGCCACAGCTGAATGTGACTTTGCCTGAGGTCAATGCCGAACTCGACTTCATCCGTGGAAACCCTATTGACCAGAGCATTGTGCTTACTGCAGAGTCAAACTTCAGCACAATAAAGGCTGAAAATGTAACCTATGTTCCTGTGCCTGAGGCTGTTGCTTCATATAATGAGAAGAACGGAACTGCATATGAGCTTCTTCCTGCAGAGTATTATTCTGTAGCGGATGGTGTTCTCGACCTTGAGACCATGACATATGCAACAAACGTTACGTTCAGCTGCCACGAGATTGAATCTGAAGGCGATTCATATATCCTTCCTCTCACCATGAAGTCAGACGACTACACCGTCAAGCAGAATGCCCCTCTGTATGTCATCGTAGAACTTACAGAGCTCCGTGTGGAGATCTCGGACGGTGGCTCGATGGTCAAGAAGTATGGCAATGTCGGCGAGATCACATTCTCTCTGAACGCTCCTCTGGCATCTGACTTCAACATCAATCTTATCTATGACGAGGCAATGGTAGAGGCGTACAACCAGGCAAACGGAACTTCGTTCATGGCTGTTGACCCAGCGAAGTTGACCATCACTTCATCTGTAATCCAGTCAGGTGCATACTCTGCTACCGTGAGATATGAGGTTGAGTGGTCAGACTTCCCGTATGACAATGGTCAGACCATGCTTATGCCGTTGACAATCGACGAAAGCATCCTCATGGAGGGAACACGTATCGAGGGCGGCAAGACAGTATATCTTGAACTTGTCAAGACCCTGGCAGGTATATGGGATGTTGATCCTATCGTTCCTATGTTCCCAGCAGGTGTGCAGAATTCATGGAAGGCTCTTGTCGGACCGACTATATGGCTTGCAGACGGAACCACAGTTACAAATAACAAGACTCAGAAGCCATCTGGTCACGGCCATAAGTACTGCTTTGTATATGGTGGTGAGAATTACTGGGTTGACGGAGTCCTGTATTTTGACATCGATTTCGAGAATGAGATACCTGACATGCCGGGATGTTATCCGATCATCAATTTCCGTGACAGACCGGGCGGATATGATAAGGTTGAAAACTACAACAGTTATTTCGATATGACGAAGGAGGAGTTCCACTTCGACATTACGATTCTGGCTTATTCGGCTCCGGGAGGAGGTCGTGGCGATGCTCTTCAGGCTCCTGACCACGTGCCTGGATGGGCTAAGTATGGTAGAATGTACAACCGACACTAATATGTTTTCCAGTGCGGGACTTTTGTCCTGCACTGGATTAAACTATATAAGATGACCAGAATATCAATCATACTCCTCATGCTGTCTGTCATGCTTGCGTGCGGCAGTAAGGATTCTGTACAGCTTCATGATCTGCCCGGAACGGACGGTGGTCAGAACCCTGAGTCTCCGCAAGGGCCTAAGAAGAATCTTGTGGCAAACGGAGATCTTGAGGAAGACATCTCAGTAGAAATGGCTGCAGAGGCAGTGGCAGGGGAATGGCGATATGTCGGTGGATGGAATCCGGGTGCCGCCCAGGTGTCACATGCTGACGGAAAGGGTGTCGACGGTTCCCGTTGTCTTTCCATCATTGCAATGAAGGAGGACACTGACGTGAGATTTGTCCAGAAGATCACAGGACTTGTTCCGGGAGGCTATTATAAGGCATCTGCCAAGGTCAAGACCGATATGATCACTGGAGGCAAGGGCGCAAATCTCTGTCTGGATTATCTTTGGGCGCCGGCTTCAGACGGCATTACAGGTTCGAATTCCAAGTGGAAGACCATCAGCCTGGATATCGATGATGTGCCCGAGTCTGGCGAGATCACGCTTTGCCTGCGTCTTGGCAGCACAGCGGCATCTTCGACCGGACTTGTATATTTTGATGATGTCAGGATGTATGAGAATGAGGATCTGTATATCAGAAGCAGTCAGCATCTCAGACTGGTGATCGACAGGAAGGACCTTACGGTTTCTGATGAGGTCATTGATAACTGGCTTGCCAACCTTGACAAAGTGTACGAATGCTACAGGGAACTTTTCAGCGGCATGGTTCCTTTTGACGGCAGGATCACAACCATAAGGGCCGCTACAATCGGAGCCTGGGCCTATGCCGGCAATCCGATCCAATGGAACCGTGATTATATCGCGGAAACATTATCAACGGTCAGAAGAGGTGACTGGTGCTTTGGACTTATGCACGAGATAGGCCACAACTTCGCTCCATACATGAACGATGCGACATATACATTTGACTGGAATGAAGAGCTGTTCGCCAATTTCAGAATGTATTACGCACTGGAAAAGCTTGATGCCACAGTCATTACCACAGCCTCCGTCCCTCAGCCGGACGGAACATACAAGTCTCGGGAAAAGACCTATGTAGGTGCGGAACTGAAGGAACTCTATAAGTCCGAGACCACCAATTGCTATGACCGCACTATTGCGGCAGGAAATGCTGTGGAGATGGGTAACGCATTGTGCTACAAGTTGATCCAGATAAAGGAAAAATACGGTTGGGATGTTTATAAGAAAGCTTTTTACGAGCTGTATCAACTCCCGCGAAATGAAGAGGAGGAGAAGTCCATGAACAATTGGGAAAAGTTTGAGTACTTCCTCGGTTTCCTCTCAAAGCATGCCGGAGAGGATGTTCACTCATGCTTTACGACTGCAGAATTGAATACAATACAGACATATCTTCAGAACGAATAATATAAATACCATATAAGAAATGAAGTTGAAATTTTTCAGCGCACTGATGATCGGCGCAATGTTCATCGGCGCATGTACAAAGGAAGGAGGTGAGGGTCCGGACAACAATGGAGGAACAACATTTCCTGTAGTTGATCCGAATGTCATAGAACTTCCGAACGGAAACTTTGAGAACGGTCTTGAGGGCTGGACAATAAAGGCATATGCAAACGGTGACAAGACAACTGTCGAAATAGTAGAGGGACAGGGTGTAAAGGATAGTAAGTGTCTGAAGATCCAGCAGCTGCCCGAAAATAAGAAATGCTGCGTTGGAGTGACAAGACAGATCACCGGACTTGAGCCTGACCAGATGTATCGTCTGTCTGCCCGCATCAGATATTCGGATATTCCGAAGAACGAGGGTACAGGTCCTGTAATCTTCAGCCCTAACACTAAGCAGTATTGGAACTCATCTAAGTATCTTTATGGAACTGACCTGAAGGACTGGACAAACGTGAATGTAGACTTCATGACTGATGATCAGGGTAATGCGACTATTGTAGCTGCTTTGGGCTATTATCAGGGAGGTATGCAGAACGGAGGCCATTCGACTGGTACTGCATATTTCGACAACATCAGCCTTAAGAAAGTAACCTCAGAGCTCTTCAACATTGAGAGCGATCACATGAGGATCTTTTGGGAGAGTTCCAAGGTAGTAGTGGGATCAGATATTCTGAACACATGGATCAACAACGTCGATCTTATGTATGAGGGAATGGCAGAACTCATGGGTGAAACTCCTCATGAGGGTAGAAAACTTGCAATCCAGACAACACGAGGAATCTATTCCGGTTATTGGGCCCTTGCCGGATATCCTATTCTTTGGAATGCAAACTCCGATGCTGTGGAGACTACTCTGGCTCAGATCAAGGAATATGGAGAGATGAGCTTCGGACTTATGCATGAGATGGGTCACGTGTTCAATATAGGTAATACAAGCTGGAACTGGAACGACGAGATGTTTGCAAACTTCCGCATGCATTACGCTCTTGCCAAATCTGGCCTGAAGGTCTGCCAGACAGATGAGAACGGCGAATTCAAGGTCTATCAGGGTGCCGATATCATCAATCTGTATAGGGTAAGCTATGAAAAGACAATAGGCACCACAGTCAACGATAATGGTATCCATTATATGCTGGCGAGGATGTCGGACCAGATAGGTTGGGAACCATATGCCAAGACTTTCGATTACCTGCACAGACAGGGTTTCACAGGCAGCAGCAACAAGTACGACAAGTTCGTGAACTTTGTCAATGTGCTGTCAAAGTATGCAACTGAGTGTAATCCGGACAAGGGCACCATCAATCTGATGGACACATTCTCTGAGATGGAACTCAATTCAATCAAAAGAAAACTTCAGTAACCGTATAATCTGATATGATCAGGACTTTTATAACATTGATGTGTGCTGCGCTTGTAAGTGTGGGCACATCCTTCGCTAAGAACGACAAACCGCTTTTCCAGGATAACTTCAACAACTATAAGAAATATACTAAGCAGTGGACCGACAATCTTTCGGATTTCCCTACGGCATCTTTGGAGTATCAGAAGGATGGTGGTGTGGACAACTCTGCATGCATCAAGATCACAAATCCAGAAAAGGGAGCAGCACGTATAAAGCATACCATGACCGATCTTGTTCCTGGTCAGCTTTATAGAATGAGTGTAATGATCAGGTGCGAGGGTGTCAAGGAAGGTCGTGGCGCTGTGATCTATCTTGATCCGGAGGGACTTGAGCAGTCATGGAACGCATCTTCTTTTGCTTACGATGACATGGAGTGGACTGAGGTCTACATGGATTTCGTGCCGGATCAGAAAGGTAATGCGACCATCTGTTGTGCACTTGGCTTCCCTTGGGGAACATATAACGGAGGTAAGGCACTTGGTACAGTATGGTATGACAACGTCAGCGTAAGGAAGGTTACCGATGAGATGTACAGAAGGGAGAGTGAGCACATCGTTGTGTGGTTCGATCCTGATAAGATTACGGTTGAGGATGAGCAGATGGACCAGTGGCTTTCCAAGCTTGACAGGGTTTATGAGTCATATAAGGAACTCGTAGGAGACTGCCCGTTTGGCGGACGTAAGATCCATATCATCAACACTCCAGGCATCGAGAAGGGCTATTGGGCTCTTGCCGGAAATCCAATCCTGTGGAACGGCAGGACCAAGGTCACTGAGGTGATTGAAAGAGCAGTCAATATGGACGACTGGGGCTTCGGCATCCTTCATGAGATCGGTCATGTTTTCTCAGCTCGTAATATACTCGGACGAGGAAGCTGGAACTGGAATGACGAGATCTTTGCAAACTTCCGTATGTCATACGCTGTGGAGATGTGCAACGGTGGAGTGAGCCAGAGAAACGTCATCTACAGAGGTGAGGACATCCGCAATTACTACAAGATCTTCTACGATGAGACCATAGGCCAGAACATCCCTAAGAACAATGGAGATGCTCTCCACTATACATTCCTTCGCATCAAGGACAAGTATGGATGGGATGTGTTCAAGAAGGCTTTCAGAGCGCTTTATGCTCTTGAAGATGATCAGCTTCCTAAGATGAACGGATCATATGAGAGGTTCCTGTATTTCCTCTCGCATGTTTCTGAGGCAGCCGGTGAGGATGTGACCCAGACATGCTATACTCCTGAGGAACTTAAACTGATTGAAGAATCGCTTGCAAGGAAATAATGAAAAGAATACTCATATCTGCAATTTCAGTATTCTGTGCTCTGGCTCTTTCTGCCTCTTCTTCGGAAGATATCAGAAGATGGGAGATCGGTCCGGAAGGCAGCCTCACGTGGGATGTATCCAAGGGAGGATACCCCCATGGAGACCATATCGAGATGACAGGCGAACAGATGTCGTTTGTCCTGCGTTGGGAACTTGACGAGAACTCGACTCTTTCCATGGAGCGGTCGCTTGTCTTCCCTATGCTCAGAAAACTTCCTGACAACACGCATGCAAGTCTGATGCACCGTGTTGCACTGGATGTTCCGTCCATCATCAATGTGGATGGCCTTTCATTGAAGAACGGCAAGACAGAAAACGTCACTATTGACGGCATGTTTGCAGCGACAGACGTTTGGAGCATAGGAAAGCATAATATCGGATCCGGTAGAGGAACAGCTCCTGTTCCTGCAGTAAGGATGCAGAGAATCGTCTTCCCTTCGGTTGATAAACCGGCTCTCTGCGAAATCTATACGATCGAGAACATTCGTGAAAGGGCGGCTGTCATTTATGTCCCTGAATATAGCCAGGTATATAGGACTCAGGCTGAGAAGGGAAGAGATGGAGTCTACGTCATATCGGCAACTGTCTCAGGTTCAGGAACCTATACTCTTGCCAAGGGTGAAAGCATATCTTTCAGCGTTGTGTATTCGGCGCGCAGAGAGGCAGAGCCTTCACTTGAACTGGATGTGAATGCCGAACTTGCGGCAAGAAGGGCATATGTCGAGAACGATATTGACTCGTCATTGGTGCTCGAGACTCCGGACCCTGTGATCAACACGATGTTCCGATATGCGAAAATCCGCACAAGCGAGAGCATCTGCAAGACATCTGGAGGTTATATGCATGCACCGGGCGGAGAGTCATATTATGCCGCAATCTGGGCAAACGACCAGGCGGAGTATGTCAATCCATTCTTCCCATATCTTGGATATTGGAGAGGAAACGAGTCGGCCATCAATTCGTTCCGTCATTTCGCAAGATTCATGAATGACGAGTACAAGCCGATTCCGAGCTCCATCATTTCCGAGGGCAGGGACATATGGAACGGTGCCGGTGACCGCGGAGATGCTGCAATGATTTCTTATGGAGCGTCACGTTTCGCTCTGGCATATGCAGACAAGGAAACAGCGAAAGAACTCTGGCCTCTTATAGAGTGGTGCCTGGAGTATTGCCGAAGAAAATTGACAGATGATGGAGTAGTCGCTTCGGATACCGATGAACTCGAGGGCCGTTTTGAAGACGGAGATGCCAATCTGTGTACATCCTCCCTTTACTATGATGCTCTGCTGAGCGCCGCGCATCTGTCGGCTTCGCTTGGAATGAATGCCGGCATAGCAAAGAGCTACAGGGCGCAGGCGGCTGCCCTTGCAAAGAACATAGAGAAGTATTACGGAGCTACAGTAAGCGGATACGATACCTATCGCTATTATGACGGGAACACATTTCTCAGAGCATGGATCTGCATTCCTCTTACAGTAGGAATATATGAAAGGGCTGACGCTACTGTCGATGCACTCTGCAGCCAGCTTCTGTGGCAGCAGGATGGCCTCCTGACCGAGCAGGGCAGCTCCACATATTGGGACCGCTCGACTCTTTATGCCCTCAGGGGCATCTATGCTGCAGGTAAGGCGGACATCGCGACCGAGAAGCTCCAGTACTATTCTTCAAGACGTCTTCTTGGCGACCATGTCCCGTATGCCATTGAAGCATGGCCGGAAGGTTCGCAGAGACATCTTTCTGCTGAGAGCGGACTTTATTGCCGTGTCATCACTGAGGGCCTCTTCGGATTCAGGCCGGTAGGCTTCAATTCGTTTGAACTCAAACCTTCAATGCCTTCAGCATGGGATAACATGGCAATGAGGAAGGTGAAAGCTTTCGGAAACGACTTTGATGTGATTGTCAGCAGGATCGGCTCTGGCAAGATTCAGATTGTCGTGTCGCCGTCAGCTGGCAAGGAAAAGAAATATGTAATAAAGGAAGGACAGACTCTCAAGGTCACCCTTCAGTAATATGAATATATGATGAACAGAATCCTGAAACTTACTACACTGGCAATTGCTGCAGTTCTCCTTTACGGCTGCAAGGCAGTGCCGTCCGAAATGACCGTGACCTCTCCTGACGGACGTCTGGTACTGACAGTCAATACTGCTGCTACTGCAGTAGCAGACGGTGATCTGGCATACTCGCTCGAATTTGATGGAGCCCAGATCATGACTCCGTCTCCTATTTCCATGACTCTTGCAGACGGCAGGGTACTTGGAAAACGTGATGCTCAGAATGAGGGCTTCACGGTGTCGAAGGCAAAGCGTGCATCCGTTACAGAGACTATAGAGGCTCCTCTGTACAGGCAGAATACATTCACCGAGTCATATAACGAGCTTCTTCTTGTCTGCAAGGAAGGTTACTCAGTGCGCTTTCGCGTATTTGACAGCGGTTTTGCATATCGTTTCGAGACAGCATTCGGCGACGGACAGATTGAGGTGCTCAATGAGCAGAGCTCATTCCTCTTCCCTGAGGACTCGAAGTCGTGGGTAGCATACTCATGGGGTAAGGATCTTCTGGCAAACTCATTCCAGTGTACATACACACAGGAGACCGTAAGTGCATTTGCATCAGGAGATTCGCACCTTGCAGTCCTCCCTCTTGCAGTGGAGATGACTTCTGGTGTGAAGGTGGTTGTGTGCGAATCAGACCTCAGGTCTTATCCGGGCATGTTCCTTACCGGTGAGGAAGGTGGATTCAAGGGATATTTCGCGCAGCTTCCTGACAGCACATATATCCATCCGAGAAGATGCCAGAAGAAGATCGCAACAAGAGAGGAAATCATCGCAAGGACAGAGGCGACAAGGACATTCCCTTGGAGAGTCGTTGTCGTTTCGGATGATGACAGACAGCTTCCTGTGAACAATCTTGTGTATGCCCTTGCCGAGCCTTCTCGCGTTGAGGATGCCTCATGGGTAAAGCCAGGACAGGTTGCTTGGGAATGGTGGAATGACTGGGGGCTTAGAAATGTGGACTTTGAGCCAGGCATCAACAATGAGACATATCGTGCATATATAGATTTCGCATCTCAGTTCGGAATCGAATATGTCATTCTTGATGAGGGCTGGTCTTCAAAAGACGACATCCTCAAGATCCAGGATTACATCGACCTCCAGGGCCTCGTGGATTATGGAAAGGATAAGGGTGTCGGTCTTGTGATCTGGGCAGTTGCCAACGTACTCGATGATAAGCTTGAGGAGGCCTGCAGCTTCTATCAGCAGATGGGTGTCAAGGGATTCAAGATCGACTTTATCGACCGTGATGACCAGGAGTCGATGGATCTGATCTACAGGATCTGCGATGCGACAGCCCGCCACCAGCTCGTTCTTGATATCCATGGCGTAAACAAGCCGGCAGGTATCAACCGCACATTCCCTAATGTCGTGAATGTAGAGGGTGTGTTCGGCATGGAGGAACTCAAGTGGTCAAATCCTGACCAACCTTCATATGACGTGACCTTCCCGTTCCTGCGTATGCTTCAGGGACCGGTAGACTACACTCAGGGCGCATTCGTGAATGCAACAAAAGACGGTTTCGAGATTGACTATTACGAGCCTATGGGCCAGGGCACACGCGCTCATCAGGTTGCGACTTATGTCGTTTTCGACTCGCCGCTTGCGATGCTCTGCGACACTCCTTCCAACTATCTTGAAGATACGCTATGTACAAGATTCATCACTGATATTCCGACAGTATTTGAAAAGACAGAAATCCTTTCCGCTAAGATGGGAAGTCACATCGTGACAGCAAGAGAGGCTGCCGGAAAGTGGTATGTAGGTGCGCTGACAGACTGGAATGCGCGTAATATCACTGTTTCATTCCCGTTCATGAAGGAAGGCAGCAGGTATTCTGTAAAGATGCTTGCCGATACTGAAGCATCTGACGTGACTCCTTCTTCATATCAGATCTCTGAAGTGGTTCTTGAAGCTGGCGAGCAGATGGAGCTTCATCTGGCACAGGGTGGTGGAGCAGCCATGATAATTGAGGAAATCTAAAACTGATACACAACAATATGAACAAGATCACAAGATTTATCTTTGTAGCGCTTATGGGATGCGTCCTGGCATCCTGTGCTCCAAAGACCGTATATCTGGCCGACTTCCTTAAGGAGGGACAGGCAGAGAAGGATGCCATGCCTGCAATCCGTGAGGCCTTGAAAGTCTGTCGACAGACTAATGCAGAAAAGCTGGTACTCCCTGAGGGAACACTTCGCATATGGCCTGACTTGGCATATGAGAAATACCAGTTCATCAGCAATAACACAGAGAGTCTCAAGCGTATTGCCTTCGATCTCGAGGGTATGGATGACTTCACCATCGAGGGACAGAACACACTGCTCCTCTTTACAGGATTCATTTCTCCTTTCAGCCTTGAAGGATGTGAGAATGTGACTGTCAAGGACATTTCCATCGATTATACAAGGACCTTCCACTCCGAGGGTATAATAGAGGCTACCGGTGACGGCTATCTTGATATCCGTTTCCCGGAGGACTATCGTTTTCAGATTAGAAACGGCTGTCTCTACTTCAACGACGAGAACAATATCATTTACGAGTTCTCTAACCTTCTTGAGTTTGATACCCAGAAGAAGGAGCCTGCATTCCTTGTATGTGACTTCTGGCTGTCGAAGAGGACTATCCAGGCCGAGAAGCTTGAGTCCGACCTTGTCAGAATCAAGCGTAACGACCTCAAGGGAACAGTCGGAAACACAATGGTTTTCGGTGCCGCAGCGCGCTACAACCCTTGTTTCTTCCTGTCAGACTGTGACGGCATCAATATCCATAATGTGAATATCTGGCATTGTGGAGGTATGGGTGTGATCGCGCAGCGAAGCCGCGACATCGAACTCTATGATGTCGAGGTTGTGCCTTCTCCTGGCAAGGGACGTATAATCAGCATCACTGCGGATGCTACTCACTTCGTGAACTGTGCAGGATATATACGCATGATCGACTGTAAGTTCTGCAACCAGAAGGATGACGCGACAAATGTTCACGGTCTCTATATGGCAATCGATGAATTCCTTGCTCAGGATCAGGTTGTGCTTAAGTGGCGCAATTCAGGTCAGCATGGAGTTGACTTCATCAAGCCTGGAATGAAGGTGGAGATCGTGAATCCTAAGACTACAGATACATTCTGCTACGCTCATGTAAAGGATGTAGAGCACCTTAATGATGTAGCCGCAGTCGTTACCTTCACTGAGGCTCTTCCTGAGGGAGTAGAGAGAAATATGGTGGTTGCTGCTGACGAGGAATATCCTGAGGTGCTGATCAAGGGCTGCTACATGTCCGGAAACCGTGCCCGCGGTCTCCTTATCGGTTCAAGAGGCAAGATGATCATCGAGGGCAACTACTTCCACATTCCTGGCGCTGCTATCCTTCTTGAAGGTGACGGCAACTTCTGGTTCGAGCAGGCTGGTGTACGTGATGTGATCATCCGCAACAATGTCTTCGAGAACGGAAACTATGGATATACCACATGGGGAGCTGCCTGCATCGCGGTCGGCACACGTATTCCTGAACTTGATAAGGCGGAAACCGGTTATCATAGAGGAATACTCATCGAGAACAATACCTTCCGCGTATTCGACCCGCGTATCCTCAATCTCTACAGCGTGGAGGATCTCACTTTCCGCAACAATACTATAGAGATGACGGATGCATATCCGTATACTTATGAGGAGACAAATCCTTTTGTATATCACCATTGCAAGAATATCGTAATCGAGTAATCCGAGCTTCTTATATGAAAAGATTGATGATCATGGCCTTGATGGCCATCCTGCCTCTTGCCGTCCGTGCGGAGGTGAAGCTTCCGGCAGTTCTCGGAAGCGGAATGGTGCTTCAGCGCAATACTGAAGTGAATCTTTGGGGTACTGCTGACGGCAAGACCGTTACGGTAGTCACCTCATGGAATAATGCAAAATATAAGGTCAATCCCGATGAGAACGGTGCCTGGAGCCTTAAGGTGACCACAGGTGAAGCCGGTGGCCCATATACCATTACCTTCAGCGATGGAAAGTTGAAGACTGTTCTTGAGAATGTACTTCTTGGTGAAGTATGGATCTGTGGCGGTCAGTCAAACATGGAGATGCCTGTGGCCGGCTTCATGAATCAGCCGGTAGAAGGCTGTGACGAAGCTGTCATGAACGCAGGCCAGTATCCCGGTATCAGAATGTTTACTGTTGCCAGAAACTCCACATATGAGCCTCAGACTGACTGCAAGGGTGAGTGGCTTTGCTCAAATCCAGCTTCAGTAAGTGCCTTCAGCGCAACTGCTTATTTCTTCGGACTGACGCTTTACAAGATGCTGAATGTTCCTGTTGGTCTTGTGACATCCAACTGGGGCGGATCTACAATCGAGGCCTGGATGTCCAAGGAGTCAATCGCTGAAATCGAGAACATCAACCACGACTTTATCGCTACCTGGAAAGGAGATTCGAACGAGCCGGGAAAGTTGTTCAATGGCATGATCCTTCCGATCAAGAACTTCACAGCCAAGGGCTTCATCTGGTATCAGGGTTGTTCAAACCGCAAGAACTGGTTTGACTACAAGGAACTTCAGATCGGCCTTATAAAGCTCTGGAGAAAGATGTGGGGCAATGACCAGATGCCTTTCTACATCACTCAGCTGGCTCCTTATAGATATGAGGGTGACAAGCTCCGCTCTCTTCCTCTTGTTATCGAGGCCCAGTATCAGGCTGCGGCAGCTCTTGAGAATGTAGCTGTCGCTGCAACCACAGACATCGGACATCCGACATGCATCCATCCTCCTAAGAAGCGTCAGGTGGGTCAGCGTCTGGCGTATCTGGCTCTTGCCAATGATTACGGCATAGCAGGAGTTCCAGCACCAGCCCCTACCTTCAAATCTATGGAAAAATATGAGGATACAAAGCTGCTTGTAAGCTTCAATAACCTTTCATATCCGTATTCATTCAATGATCCAAACTCCATCGTCGGATATTCGGAAGATAAGATCCTCCGCATCCAGGGTTTTGAGATCGCAGGTGCTGACGGAGTATTCTACCCTGCAACAGCGCATATGAAATGGTGGCAGAATAAGATCATCGTGTACTCGGACAAGGTTCCGGAGCCGGTTGCGGTAAGATATGCGTTCCAGAACAACTGCCCTGAGGCTAATGTAAGGACAAACTACAATATGCCGCTGGTGCCTTTCCGCACAGATGATTGGGAGATTCCAGCAGATCAGATAGGTGAAATCAAATAATCTTTAACTCTTTAATTTATATTACTATGAATGAAAAACTTAATTATTTCCCACCTCAGGTAGAGGTGCTGGAACTGAACACAGAGGGTGTTTTATGTGCAAGTGCTCCTGAATGGGAGGAAGAAATTTGGTAAAAAGGATGAATGCTATGAAGAAGATTTTGTTTTTCGCAGCCGTTGCTGCTCTTGCTGCAGTTTCATGTACTAAGGAGACTGCAGTCAACACTGAGAAAGTTGTGATCAAGGCATCTTTCACTGAGACCAAGACCGCTCTCGCAGAGGGAACAAAGACTCACTGGACTCCTGGTGACCAGCTTTCTGTATTCAATGCTTCAATGGGTAACTGCCTTTTCAAGACAGACATCCAGGATAACACTGCCGGTGCTGATTTCTACTATGTAGGTGAGGGTTTCGATGCTCCACAGGAGTATTTCTGCTTCTACCCTTATAATAAGAACATCTCTACAACAGACTTCGTGACATTCAAGGGTCTTGAGATCCCTGCTGTCCAGACTCCTGTAGAGAATGGATTCGATCCTGCTGCTGCGCTTTGCTTCGGCCGCGGCCAGTCTGCAAATGTTTCTTTCGAGAACCTTACATCACTCCTCAAGTTCACCATTGACGCAGATGAGGTATACACTGTGAGAGTTTATGCTACTTGGGGCAGCAAGTTTGCCGGTGCTTGTACATTCGACGGTACAGCTCTTACAGCATCAGTCAATCAGGTTGTCCTCAAGGGCCCTATGAGAAAGGGAAAGACATTCTACATGGCAGTTGCTCCTGGTACTTATGAGACTCTTGACGTGTATGTCAACAGCGAGAAGCTTTCAGGACTGACACGTACCAACAAGACCCTCGAGGCTGGCAAGATCTACGATATGGGTAAGATTGGCAATAACAGAAAGACGATACTTGATTGGTATAACTACACGACAAATCCGGCTTCTACAATCACAGAGGAAGATGTTGATTTCAATTATGAAAAGTGGCAGGATTACTCTGCTCAATATCCTTTCTGTCGTGTGGATGCATCTTGGGGTTCCGCTTATAAGGTTTATTATGTTGCAGAGGATGGTATCACCCTCACAAATCCTCATGATACAGAGGTAAGAAAGGGAAATGGTGACCCAACCAAGAATGGTCAGATGTATTCTGTATTCTATCAGAAATATGGAATGAACCTGTATTTCAACATTGACTGGGAGACCAAGTATGACAATCAGTGGGGCGTGTATCCTATCGTTGATATTCAGGATAGAGGCATTACGCCTACATATCTGCTGAACCGCTCATACTACGATTCAAACTCAAGGACTTTGCACTTTGACTTTGCAATCGGTGAGGGAACAACGTTGAAGCTCATTCACGGTCAGATGTCCAAGACCATCAGTGAATAGGATTGGAATTATGTGATAAAAAGCAGGCGGTCTCCGAAAAATCGGAGGCCGCCTTGCTGTATTTCTGAACTCGTTTCGATCCTGGCGAAACCTTAGAGATAGCGCCCTCTCGATATCACATCGAAAGGGCGCCGCAATTCTAACCTAAAACTTAACCTATGAAAAAACTATTCGGTTTAAGTATTTGCAAATGCTGTGCCAGAACGTCATTGCGAGGAGCAAAACGACGTGGCAATCTTTAAATTATAATAAAAAATTCAAGATTTCGGTGATGTTTTTCACTTCGATGATCCGGTCAGACTCCGGCATGTCCATCATTTCATGCACCCAGACCACGTCGTGAGGCGTATGGATGGCCCAACCTCCGATGTTCACGACCGGCGCAATGTCTGATTTCACCGAGTTGCCTATCATCAGGATTTCTGTCGGGTCGAGGTTGTGCTTGGCTGCAAGTTCGAGGTAGTTCTTCTCATCCTTGTTCTCCATTACCTCGCAGTGATGGAAATATTTTGCCAGACCTGAGACTCTGAACTTGCCCATCTGCTCGGTGAGGTCGCCCTTTGTGGCAACTATGAGCTGATATCTGCCCTGGAGCGCTTCCAGTGTTTCGACGACTCCGTCAATGATCTCAAGCTCATGAAAGGCTAGCTCTGTGATGATCCTCTTGACGCCGTAGTAGATGTTGTCGGGCAGATGACCACCGCAGAGGTCCATGGCTGCGTCAGTCATTCCTATAAGATAGGTCTTCGAGCCGTATCCGAAGAGGGGAATGTTCTCCTCCTGCTTCTGCCAGAGCATCTGCTGCACTCCTTCCGGACCGGTGTAGTCCTTCAGGAGCTCTATGAACTTGGCTTCTGCGTTACGGAAGTACTGCTCGTTCTGCCACAGCGTGTCGTCCGCATCGATGAATATTGTTGTGAATTTTCCCTTGAGGTCTGTCATCTTACTTTGTCTCTGTGCTGTCTGTTACCTCTACAACTTCTACCACGGTAGTGTCTGCAGGTGCAGCCGGATCCTCGTACTCCTCCTTCCTGATGCTGATGATCATGACATCCTCGTAAGGTCTGTCGCGTCTGTCTGTAGCCACGCCTGCGATTGCGTCAATGACCTCAAGACCTTCTGTAACTTCGCCGAACACTGTATACTGACCGTCAAGCTGTCTGCACACCTCTGGGTCATGAACGATGTAGAACTGCGAGCCTGAAGATGC